>Ga0209367_1001028_pt1 | contig 32479 bp, 19 predicted proteins | sample WorMetLIZISLAND2_FD_187412 | JGI IMG/M metagenome (GOLD analysis project Ga0209367, IMG submission 187412) | Marine gutless worms symbiont microbial communities from Max Planck institute for Marine Microbiology, Germany - Olavius geniculatus... ...
GAAATGTCAGCCACAGTGTCAGAAATGTGAACAAAATGTGTTTTTACGCGTTATGTTAATTAAGCAATCATGTCGCATTGAATAAAAAAGTGATATTTTGTTTGTTCTATTTTCACCAGGTAGTGTAAAAACAGATGTTAAGCAAGATGGGAAATTAAATTGTCATTTGACGACAAGTTGTCTCAGGAATATTCGTACCAAAAATTATTAAAATCCGATAATCCTTCTTCACGTTACAGTCGAAAATGTCGGGATGTTTTTTTGGGACGCAGTGTAGTACGCAAAAGCGAGGAACACGATGAGGCATCGCGACAGCCGTTTTCACAATAATTATAGCATTTTTACTATTTGTAGGCCAGGAACATCATCTAGTGATAACCACAAACGTTTTTTACTGCTAGTTAAACTAGAACCTTTGAATTCGTTAAACCGGTGGTTTAGCTAAAAACGTAATATTCAAACGACCGTGACTAGCCCAAAGTAGCAACTTGTCAACTGCCATTTTATCTTTCTAAAAGCTCGCCGCAGTGCTTGATGTGAAAGACGGCACGAGGCGGACGACTCAATACGGTAAAAGACGCTCTATTGGTAAACGAACAATTAAAACGATTTGGGATTAAATTACAAAGAGACGTTGACGAGACAGAACGTGTGAGGATCGCGAAAATGGAATAAGCAATAAGCTTAGACGAGATTTAATAACGATCTGTTCTGGCGTAAGCCGGGAATTAAAGTTTTGTCATGGCGTCCGTTGGCGTTTTCGTGCTAGAATAAGCTTAATCATAGCCGCAATCCTCTTTGTAAGTCAGATCACAAGCACCGACACCGTGGTAATGTGCTTCACATTATTATTTCCGACGTAATCTGCCAGCGATGTGCAGAGAGCGAACAATCTATTTTTGCACCGTTTATTTTGTTCATAAATAAAAAGTGTATACGCAACAACGAACGTCTCAATAAACACTCACTCGTATGCGCCGGCCAATTAAATGATAATTAATACAATAATAATAAAATATTGACTCGTGGGGTTATCAAGCCATAGAGCTGATGCAAGATATCGGTAGACTCATCGCCGATATCACCGGGGACAGCAGGGAAGCCACATTCCTTTATCAGAGGCTCTGCAGAGGGGTAACGCAATCTCATTCTTTTTCTGTCCGATTAGTTCGCCGCGGCACTTATTTACGCTCTGCTTAGTTTTCTATCTTCGGGAACTGAGTACTGAGGGTCGTGAGGGATTAAAAATAATAATAATGACAAGAACCGATAACTGGTGTATGCTTTCGGTTTTAAAGCATCAGATATTGCACCTCAAGATCTGCGCTGCATTTTACGAAAAAATGACTTAGAAACGTTTGTATTAGGCCTACTTAAATCGTTGGCTAACGGTAACGTTGATATGCAAATTACACCGTGTCCACACAAAAAAATCTTTCTAAAATCTTAGAATAACAACAACGGACCTGCACAAAATAAAACACAATTTTATGCATACAGTACGGCGTCGATTTAAGTCATAAATGCAAAATTTCATAAATATCCGTCGTTTCCTTTAAACGATTTTTTTCGAAGTCCTACTTACAGGTCTGCGTTACCAGCACGACTTATCGGCCGACGTCAAGTCACTTCGGCAGGACACTTCACGTTTTGGGGTGACCTTACTGAACCCGTTGTTATTACGGTCTCCGTCGACGAATTTTACTGAAACTGGACAGTTTGTTTGCAATTAGATGTTGCATAGTTGGTGTGAATTTTCTTGAAAGTTCGATGTTGTTTGTATAAACGGATTACTTTTTCCGGACACAGTCTATATAAGGTTTTATAGAAAAAAAACTGCGCAGTGTGATGTGACAGAGAGACGGGTAGATTGGCAGAATAGCGGAAGTATAATGCCCTGCTGTGCGTAGCAATGGTCGGTTAGCCTACACCACGATGTGTGAAACCAAATGACGATTCCCTACCGTTTCCGTGATTACATCCGGCACTTGGCCAGTAGTATATACAGTCTATATATACACTGCATTCTAATCTGCAGTGCGCTGGTACATAAATCCATTTATTGTTTTCAACATAACATAGGACTGATCACCAGTAGAGAATAAATCGACAGCTAGGGACCATTAGTGCTCTAATGGCCAGCCCATAGTAATCCAAATCCAAATCCAAAATACATTTGTAGGGCGCATTAATGCAGTTTCTAATGCATTACTGAGTGACAATATTTACAAGGAGCCCAGCTATCGCTAGGAAAAGCCGACCGTACAGTCTACGTTCGAAGCCCAGCGTCTGACTTCCAGTTACGGAGAGAAGGTGATTTGTCAAAAGTGAAACAGTTCCATGCACGCTATGTTAACGGAACGCTGTCTCGAAAGCTAAAATGAACGCTAGTATAACAGACATCGCAAGGGTCATTTTGCCAAAGGACATAAATAGCTACAGTTCCAGGCACGTGGTCATCTCGCCAAATGATATATACAGCTACAGAGTAAATAAACAAAGAGAATATCGGACGCAAGTTTAACAAATATTTTTCACAATAAAAACGCCTTGTTCGGGAAGACACGTTACAGTCTACAGTATACAGTTCCTGTTGCAGTACTGGCCTTCAAGGTCATTCAAGGTGAATAATTTTTATGTCATTTGGAAGCCAATGTGAGACTTCCTTACAATGATCAATAGCAACCTGAGATATATCTCCCACCGTTTAGCCACAATACATCTGTGACAAACAGACAGACGACGAGAACGATGACAACAGCTCGACCTTTAGTAAAGTAAGGTCGGCTAAAAACGGAGAAAACCAACATCAATAGTTACAGTAAAAAAATTTACCGAAATCGCCGATCCAAAAATTAATCACCAACGCTGTGTAACAAAATCAGGTACTTACATTTGTCTACGATTTATGACTGAGTTTCGGAGAATTTTAACGCTGAGCATGTCGGTTTTTACGCTTACACTTTGTATTGCGACTTGTTTGTAATGTTGCTATTTTACGCGCAGAAAGTTCTTTTGTAATTTTAGACTATTCTTGTGATTTTAGATGTCTTATGGGGTGTTTACACGATCGAACAAACGTCGAGCAAACGTCGAGCTGGCTCAAGCAGGCCTATTGGAACCTCGCCCCTTGGCTCAAATGTAGGCCTAGGCTTAGGATCTTAGCACACAGCTGATCAAGTGTTATATATAGGCCTTCCAATTACAACCCGCCCGCCCTCCTAATTAGCATGCTAATTATCATAGAACGTCGAGCTAACTGCTCGATGTTTGCTTGATCGTGTAAACACTGTATTAGGTAATAAGGTAAATATAATTAGTGATTCATAGGGTATTTACACGATCGAGCAAACATCGAGCAAACGTCGAGCAGACGTCGAGCAGATGTCGAGCAAACGTCGAGCTGGCTCAAGCAGACCTATTGGAACCCCGCCTCCTGGCTTAAATGTAGGCCTAGACTTAGGCTCTTAGCCCACAGCTGATCACGTGTTATATAGGCCTTCCAACTACAACCCGCCCTCCCTCCTAATTAGCATCCTAATTACCATAGAACGTCGAGCTAGCTGCTCGATGTTTGCTCGATCGTGTAAACACTCTATTAGGTACGAGTATACGCCCTTTGAAAACTCCATTGTTTGAATAGAGGCACCGAGCAGATGTACTGTGGGAATGGAAGCATCGTCGATCTCACTGCGAAGGAGGCAATGTCCCCCTTTCTCGCCAAAAATTGAACTTTTGACCTCTAAAAAGTGTATTATATCGTTGTAGATTCGTAAGTGCTAAATCAAAAAATATTTGTAAAAAGCGCCGTCAAGATGCACATACTCCTAGTACATGCAGCTGATTCACTACCAGTGAGATGGGGAAAGGTTGTGGAAAGGTTGTGACGATCTCTTAAGGGAAATTAAATTTACCAGAGCTAAGGGGGTCGCTGCAGTCGGCTAAGGGGTTCATCCCGTTCGATCCCCCAACAATATTTCGAGCTCTCGAAACACATCATATATCTGATCTGAGATCTCTGTGAGGTTTCGTGACCTTCGCCTGAGACTGTATGGCGTCGAATTTAAGGTCTCACCGCCGTCAGCCGGGACGCGAACTTTATTAGACTATCCATTTTTGACTAACAAACCAGGACAAGACCGACGGGACATGGTGATGAACACGCATACGGACGGCGGACGGGCGGACGGACGGACTGGAGTGTGTGAAAAGTCACCTAGTGACAGGACTGCACGGAAACGGTCACTGTTGGGGGTCAATCGTATCAACAACAGTCACAACGTTGGCGCCATTCGGTTGATGACAGTTGCCGATCCGCCGCCGCCCCAATCCCCATGCTGTGCACCACGCTCCATATTAGTCGAATATTTCGTGTGAAACTAGCGCCCTGCAGTTCCACGTATAGCCAACTATATATGCTGCTCATTTGCATATAGACGACATCGCAGCTTCGCCTGATTGGACGCGACCGCCTCATCTTTATGATAATAATATACCTTATACACATAGAAACACCAGAACTCATTACTTAGATTTTTTCATATTAATATCATCTAAAAAAACCCAACGTTGTAGACCGAGACGGTTCGACGTTGACTTTGTAGTACAGTAGGCTAAAGACTAATCACTACAATACTTAACTTGCGCACCTTCAACCTGTCTAACTTTTTTCATTAGCCGATGAAAACATTATTTCCTTTGTCCACGACAATACTGTCTCAGCACGGCAGCGCTACATTCGCCAGCTCGTGGTCGTGCAATGTGTATTCTATTAATTGTGTGGACGAGAGAATAACTCGGTAACCGCTTGATATAGTAACGACATGACGCCAATTAAGTTTGCCCAGATAGGCCTACAGCCAGCTGCGTTAGCTGAAAATAATGGCGAATTTGTCCCGCTATAATTTAAAGCCACCGGTGCGAATAGGTTAACAAGTGGGGAAACGTTATCGACGCGCTACTGGCGTCCGCTGACGATATTTTCACCTATTTCCACACACGTTAGTCGGCTATGAAAGAGTAAACAGGCGAGCAACATCGCCGTATGACGTAAATGTAAGTCTACAGGCCTACTAACTAGCCTAGGGCACACGCTTTCCGTTGCTAGGTATTCACTATGCTCTATAGGCTCATATGCTGGCGCTCATTAGTGTTACGTCGCTGAACGATTGACGTTAATTGATACACAGGGGTATAGGCCTATGGTAAATTTATTCGCGAAATAATACGCATAAATGGTAGCAGTTCAACAGTGCTGCTGATAAACAGCGTCTAGAGGCGTGCGATACGGTCCGGCTTATACTCGGCTGACGATCCTTCTTTTACTCAATTGGTTGAAGACATGGACGACAACTTATTTGCAAAGATACAGCACAATCCGCATCACGTTCTGTACAAACTTTTACCTGAGAAAACTGATCACACTTACAATCTCCGACCACGGAGTCATTCTTTCACATTATCTGTCAAAACTGATAGCAGAAATTACATAAACAGAATGTATTTCAAAGACATTTACTAGTCAGCACTTTTCACCTAATAGTCACACTACAGTAGTAATCATTTGGACAAAGTTCTATTCAATGATTTTATCAAATTTTTATGTTTTTTTGTATGCTATGTATGGTTGCATTTTGTCAATCTGTTTTATTAAAGAGAGATGATGATGATGATGATACGTACACAATTATCATACACTCCATGCACACAGCCACACGCGGGTAGAGAAAAAAAATAAATTAAATAACTTACTGCCAATAGTGACCGATTGCGATTTTACTGACCAATATACAAAGTATTACTGCGTTTTGCAGAAAATAAAAATGAAAAAAAGTCACCAGCCTAAAATTGATATTCTCCGACATGCAGACAATGGACATTAGACTTAAGTATCATCATCCGTTGCGTAATAAAATGTCAGTCCGCTCCACGCAAGAAACACCAGCGACCGACGCTTAGTCTACGGAATTCCTTGTCCGTTATGTATACTAGCACCAAATTACAAAACAAATCAACACTGCCACCCACGAAGTCTGTCGGTGCTCTGTCAGATGTCCAGTTAACATTAATCACATCACGCGAAGTGATTTACACCAGAGTAATACCTCGTTTACACGATGAAGCAAACACGAAGCAAGCGGTTTCCATATACACGTGCACGACGTGTGCTCTAAAGTTGCTTCATGTTTGCTTCATTGTGTAAACGGGGTATAAGTCTGCTCAGTGGCACTGGCACACGCGTGAACCGCAGATATAAAGTTTGACTTACAGCGCACTAAAAAAGAAAACAAATGCGACGGCATATCCAGTTTATTTTGCTCTGTGCTTTGCCAAATTTCAGTGAATATAAGTGCTGTAAAATGAACTGTGTCATTCTTTAAACTTTAAACTGCACCAAAATGGGTTTGTCAGCCGGCATCTACCCATGGCCGACTTTAAAAAAGTGAAAAAAGAGAAAAAAAGATGTAGGGGTAAAGCGACGGGGTAGCAACAAATGGAAAAGGAATAAAAAGAAAAAAAGGATGTAAACTTAGATTTAGGCTACGTGTAAACCACCCACGGCCAAATCCTGCCTACAGCCTACGCTAATGGGCTTGCTAATGACGACCAATGAGCCAGAATGCATTTATTTACATCGGCGATTCCTAAAAAAGCAGACAGTATTTTGGCATCAGTAGTTAATTGTCCTAGCTTTAGTTGTTGTTAGACAGCCACAACAGCTGGCGTAGTCAGAAATTTTCGACAGAAAGAGTGCGCCTTCAGCACTCCCTAACTATTTTGTTTTATTAAGTTACGGTTGCAGTTAGTGCGGATAGTGATTTTCACCTGAAACCAGCTACTGGTCGTAACAAGTGTGACAAAACTTGTCATGTGAACATTTACGCAGTAATGTACATCGTGTCTGGAAAAATATTCCGGACATTTTCGATTGTAATTTAAAGAAAAATTATCAGATTTTTATAATTTTGACACCATTATTTCTGATACAACTTTGGATCAAATAATTGTTCAATTTTCTATCGCACCCATTGTCTGCTTCTGCACTACTTGGGGAAACAAAATCAACGAAATATTGCATTTTATCCTATTTCGCCTGTTCTGGTTTTCCCGGGTAGTGAAGAAGCATACATTTAGAGAGGTGGAAACTAAAACGATCATTTGATGGCAAGTAGTGCCAAAAATGTTTGCACCAAAAATTGTTAAAATCTGTCAATCCTTCTTCAAGTCACAATCGGTAATGTTGGGAATGTTTTTTGACGTATTTTCGTTCATTTTAACTCATATTTTGTTGGTTGTGTTTCCCCAAGTAGTGCAGAAACAGACATTGGGTGAGGTAGAATATTTAATGATTATTTGATGGTTAGTTGTGTCAAAAATATTTTACCAAAAATTATTAAAAATAAATATCTTTTCTTTAAGTGACAATCGATAATGTTCGGAATGTTTTTCCGGACACGGTGTAGAGCAGCGCGACTGCGCAAATTATGATTGACAACGAAGGACAACGAACAAGAAATGAGATGTCACCTTTGTCATCTCGTTAGTTTAAGATGTGTGGACCTGTAAGCTTTCTCTTATTGTGCAAGAAACGTCGGGTGGCGAAAAAACATAATGCGGTGTGGAATACATCGTTTTCTGCAAATACTGCAATAAATCGTGCATAAATATGCAAAGAAACGTCTACAGAGTTGTTTATCTTGCCATGCGCTGAAACTCGAACAGATACGAAGCAAGAGATCACAGAGAACAAAAACCTAAACAGTTCTTCGTCAAAGTCCCCAGATGCAACAGGCCTACCGACAAAATTCTGGTGAAAATTTATTAGTGCATAACGCACACGTCGCGGAAACAGCAGCAGAGACGAACGCACGGACGCACAAACGAACAGACAGAATGACAACGTGAAAACGTAACACGTTACACGACGCCTAATGGTGCCTGCGTGAGTAAAGTGAGTGAGTATAATAGAGGCTCAACGTCTTTCTTAACGCATAACAGGTCATTTCAGGGACGGCCTTTCCAAGCAGTGCACACATAAACACATAATAATAAAAGAAAAAGTTTAACCTTCAATCAAAAAAAAAAATCTGATATGGAACATAAAACCCAAAATATTGATCTAAGCCCAAAATTGCAAGAACTGTCCACCATGAGCGTGCATATGTAGGCTAACAGTAATGGCAGTTCTATTCCAATAATCTTTCTTTTTATCCTCCAGACGGTCATCAATCTCAAAACGCTGTCTATTAGAAAACGGAGGGTAACAGTGCTTGGCAGACGCATTAAAATGCAAGTTAACTCCGACATCTGTAGGCCCATTAAACAAAAAAAGGTTCTGCCTGTAGCCTTTGTGTAGACGACTTGATCCGCAGAGTCTAACATTCGAACCTGAGGCCGAACGACGTTCAGTGCATGTTATATTATGGAAGAAGACACAGTTTCTTCTGATGCTGTTGCAGCTGCTGAACTAATTACCGTTAGACACGACATGTTAGTGTCAGCCGGCCTACTGTGATCTTTAATATTTGCCAGACAGGTAGCCTAGCCCACATGTCATTCATATGCCTGAGAGTTACGAACGTCTGAAACACACCTTTGCTTTACCTGCAGTGCAACGTGTTCGTCACTCGGGGCTGCGGTGGGCAGAGACGCGAGATATCGTGCCCTTTGCCTTTTTTCCAAGAAGCGGACGCGTTCCCATGGTCCCAGGGTGTGCTCACGTTTCCGTGCAGCATGTTTCCGCGCAATGGCGCTTATTGCAAAAATGCCAGAATAATGCGCACAGACTATAACGTCAATGACGGCTTGATCAGCTATATTTTCTTTAATCGTATCTTTCATTTCAGCTTATGGCGAAAAAGTTTATCTTTCGTTTAATCTGTTCGAGCTGTCTGTATAAATATAACGTTCAATAATAACCAAATGTGAATACGTATTTTAGCAGAAATTACACGGAGTGTTAAGTGTATAGGCCTATAGCTTTGGATAATTTGTGTGCAACGCACTAATATTTTTTTAGCATTAAACAAGTTAGTATGAACCAAAAACCAAAAACTTGTACCAAAAAACTGTGTCACATTGCGACTTTTTAATTGCGCCCGTATACTTACTTTATTGCACTAAATGCATATAAAGTTGTTAACTATTTTTTACCTCTACACTGTGTTCAAAAAATGTCCCTAAACATTTTGCAACATTTTTTGCAAGAACAAGCGCAAACAAGTTAAGTGAAATTTTTTTACACATAAGGAAAACGACGTCCAATCTAAATACTGTAATACAATTTGGCAGAAACCTGCTTCGTCTTTACAGGCGTCACATTTTAAATAACACTGCCGAACGCTAAGAGTTTTCAAACATAGCTAATGGCAGTAAAAATAGTCCAACTGTTTAAATGGTCGAATGCTCAAAGTGTCACCATTTCATCCGGATACATTTGCGCAGTCCATCTAGCGACTGATTCACTGCACTGTCAATAATGTTTTGATCAAAGCGACGCCAGTCTTCAATCAGTTGTTCTTTCAATGATCTTCGACCTGATTAACGTTTTCGTCAGTGTGACGTCGACCACTGCATCCGGTTTTGATGTCTGCAAATCCGGTCTTGTGTAGCAGGCTTTCACAGAAGCCAAATACCAGTTTGTTCTTGGAAATTCAGTCTTTAATAGCACTCCATCCTTTTTTCAACGTTGAGAATTTTGGTTAAATCTCGATCTGCCATGGCAACATTAAACATATGCAAGTCGTGTTGAAAACGCAGATCTGTGACACTGACAGCACTTTGAAACAAGAAATTTGAGCTAATGCTCACGAGACGCGCGAAAGCCTACAGCAGTTTCGATTTAATAGTTTAGCTGAAAATCGGGCTGTCCACGCTAAGTTAATATACAAATACCAAATTCTCTATCTGGATCGCATAACGATAATAACGTGGCGCCACCTTGTGAATGACATAGACTTGTGTCGCAGTCCGAAATCGCCAAAAAATCCATAAAACCCCCTATTTTGGCGTTCAGGGTCATTCAATGTCATTAAATTCGGCGCCAATCGAGAGTCAGTGTACGACTTCCTATTAGTGATTAATAGTAACCTAGGCCTTATCTCGTTCCAACCGTGTGACGGACGGACGGACAGACGGACGGACAGAATTGCGATGGCTAAGACGCGATGAAAGCAGTAGGTAAAAATGAACAGAACGACGGATTCGTACAAAATTCTGCGAAAATGTTAATTATATTCGATTCCGCGAAATTCCGTAGTTGTTATTTATACATCTAGGGCTTTTTTCTGAATATTTTTGCAGCTGAGAAAATTATAAATTTGCATTAATGTTTAAAGTGGACCGAAAACTAATTACGTTATATTTTTGTACCTACATTTAACGTAGAGAGCAAACCATGCAAACATTCAAGCAGGATTTTGCTTTAAGCCACTGGGTTCCAGACGTCCACAGTTGTTCTTAGGACAACAGCCCTAGTGTTCGTATGGCTACTGTAAAAGCGACGAGTGTCAAATGCATTAGTCTGTACCCGGCGAAGCAGAGAAAACATTCTCTGATCGTTACCATGAAATTTTACACTCAATCGCGGCGAGCAACTATATGCACTGCGGTTCCTGTCCTCGCACGAATGCATCGGTACGCAGTTCTGTTCTCCTACGATGAGAGGGCGACAATAACCTAATAACTAATGCGTCGATCACGGAGACTTAAAACTTACTAAAGCCACCGCGTATCTTCAGAGATCCGACTCTGTGATACCGGATCGATAAACCGAAAATTTCTGAGGTGAACAAGTTGAGAACAACTGTAGTATTGCTTGTAGGCTACTAAGTAAGTCGAAGCTATAGCGAGTTTAATTGTTAATTTTTATTATTTCCTGAGTAGAAAATAACTAGTTGAAGAAGACTCATGTTAAACTAGTCCACTTCAATCTTTATTAAGCTGAATATCGTACGTACAGACACGTCAGTTACTTATAGCTGGACGTGTGAACCACACGTGATGAATGTGGTTGATTCACAATTTTGGGACAGGCATTGCAACCAATACTATAGGAACCAGAAAAAAAATTAGACTAATGCAAACTTAAAGTAAAAATGTAAATTATTATCACAAGAAAAACTAAATTAAAATTAAAAGTAGAATCGTTGTCTGTAATACAAAATGAGAACTGGAAGTAAAATTAACAATGCAGAACTGAAATAGAAATTAAACGACCAATTATTTTCAAAAGTAAAAATAACATTGTTTGCCATGTCATCCATTAACAATAACACTAGCTACTACTAGGCTTCGTTCGGATCAGGTCGATGCAGCTGCCTAAAAGAGAGAGAGAATCAAAAACCAATTTTAAGTAGGGTCGTCGGCTTACCATAGTACTTAGCAAGTCGGATGAACTGAAGAATGTCTCCAGCACTAAGCCGTCACTGACCATTAACTGCTGCAGATGAGGTCGAGCGCACTCAGTGACATAGGCTTACTCGGCTGTTGTGTGTCGATAAGCCCTGCTGTCGCAAGAAAACTGTGCGATGTCGCAATTATTTTGATGCGATAGCCCAAGAACGAGCAGCATAAAGATTATATACGAGATTACATACGTAAGAGTAGACTACATCCTGCCACCGACGCTGTAGGTCTGTCTCCATTTAATTTTTTTAGAGTTTTGAAAGATAATTCATTTTATGCAACAAAATGCGTAATAACCGTTCAAAGTCATAAAAGGTCATCAATTTTGGTGCCAACTGAAAGCTCTTATGCAACTTAGTATTAGTGTTTAACAGCTAAGATAGTGTAGATATTTTGTTAAACAGAGTCACGGAACTTCTAATCCGGCTGATATTAGAAGTTTCCCATCCATGACCTCGATTCATTAACATTAAAAATAGACGGACAGACGGACAACTTGCGGAGACAATACCCGCGTTGACCGTACTTCACAGGACAGTATTGTTTGTCAGCTTAAGATTCAGATGTTTATATGCAGTTATTATACGCAAGCGCAGCCATCGTAATATTTTAATTTCTGAACGACGTGTTGCATAAATAATGTTCCTCGACTGAATTTAACTGAACTGAATGTACATCGCACAGCAAAGCAGCAAAGTTTAGCTTATAAGGTTAAAGTTACGCCAGAATAACCTTTTATAACACAAAATCTGTAGCGTGATCTATTCAGCTGTATTGACAAAGTCATGAGTGTAAAGAATAGCCAAAGCAGAACTGCTACAGCACGCAGTGCTGGCATGTGGGAAATAAATAACTCGTTATGTAAAAACAATCGATATAAAGTTCAAGAAAATATTTTAACTACCGTTGCACTAATAGCTGATAACGAGAACAGACTGCATAATAGCAATAATGATTGCTGACAATGTTCGCTTCGTGACCAGCCTTTCATTAAGACACTGGACTGATCAAAACAACGCGATAATGTCATGACATGACAGAAACGCGTGCACCGCTGTTGACTCATGCCGTAATGCACTAAAAGCAAAGTCGCGTTTATATCAAAGTAACGTGTCAGGATGGCTGCATAAGCCGTAACAAGATGTGCATCATGACTGCGTCGGTTTATGGCGCGTTCACACATCATGAAATTAGCGACATACTCATCATCATCATCATCATCATCATCATCATCATCATCTTTCTTTAATAAAACAGATTGACAAAATGCAACCATACGTAGCATACAAAAGACATAAAAATCTGATAAATGTCATTCAATACAACTTTGTCTAAATGATTACTACTGTAGTGTGACTATTAGGTGGAAAGTGCTGACTAGTAAATGTCTTTGAACAACATTCTGTTTATGTAATTTCTAATATCAGTCTTGACAGATAATGTGAAAGAATGACTCCGTGGTCAGAGATTGTAAGTGTGATCAGCTGTCAACACACTTACTTGCGTACAATGATAGGTCAACGCAAACCGATGCCACCACACCTGCACACCAAGCGTCATGTCAGGTCATTGCAATGAAAGGCGGGCAGAGTCTGGGGATGAACTAGAGGAGACCGCCCGGGCGTCCTCGAAAAACCTGGATACAGCAGATCGGCAACAGAACACCGGCCAGCTAGAGACAGAACTGATGTGGCAGAGTGCAGATGAACGTGGACATCGTGGGGAGTCGCCGCAACGGACGTCAGTTGTCTACGCGTCATGATAATGATGATGATGATGATTTATTGAACATTAGGCTGCAACTAGATCCAAAGATTGTTAGTTGCAAGTCTAACTTTAGGTCCTACCTAGATAACATCACAATCAATAAATAAATGAATAATAAAAATGCAAGATATACCGTGTCGGAAAAAAGCATTATAGTTTTTCCCTGAATACATTTGAACGATTATCGTTGTTATAGAAGCAAAATAGCAAACTCCTATCATCTCCACAAAAAGGCGTATGGGGCAAAGTGCAGTTACCACACTAAGCTCTGCCCCGAATTTCTGTTTTGCATTTTTTGATAGAGTTGAGTAATAACACAGAAAACACTCTGTTTTACGACATAAAATGGCAGAATTAATTAGACGAGGTGGAATATAAGTGTACCGGCGGTTGTACGTTACTTCTTTGCCTTTCAAATGTTAAAAAATACGCTGGAATTGGTGAAATATATTATGCAAAAAAATGGCTACCTTTTTCACTGTGGACACCGAAATAACATTTTCAATGACTGTCATAATTACGTCAGCCTACACAATAATACTTCAATATAAAAAGCAAGTTTCTTGATATTTCAGTTCAGTGCATTCTCCACTTAATTCTCAAGACGACTTAAATTTACGCCAAGAATTATGAAAATATTTTAATTTCAGAAACGGAAAAGAAAACCGCAGAATCTTTCTTCCAGACTCGTGTCGTATCGCTGCAGTAGTTTTCGGATAATGCGTAATAATAACGTTGCTAATTTTTGCCTGTTCTGCGTAAAAGCCTAGCTAAAGGAAAAAGTGCCCAAGGCCTTTTGCGCTTGTCTGTGGACGCCTTGTCGCCCACGCTCGTGAAACCTAAATGGATTACAGCCTGCGGCACGCTTACGAATTTACCAGTTACCACAGGATGATCAACGAGCATGGAAAAATCCCTTGAGATATAGCGTGGATGGACGTTAAAATGTAATTTACTGAGTCTTGCCGACGTAGATTAGCTACTCGTTTCACTATATGCTATTTGGTCGTTTAGTTTCGAACGCTAGTTGCGATGTGGCTGATTATAAGCAGCACAGAATGAGACATTAGAATCGTTTTTACGCGCGAAAGCAGCGCGTCTTAGCCATAGCAATTCTGTCCTTCCGTCTGTCCGTCCGTCCGTCACACGGGTGGATCAGTCAAAAACGGTGCAAGCTACAGGATCGCCAAATCTTCACCGTCGGCTGCCTGGAAGACTCTAGTTTTAAGAACCGAAAAGCTTCTCTATAAATTCGAATAGGGTCACCCCGAACGAGGGCGCTAAATGAGAAGGGGTGGAAAAAGTTTGCGATTTTTAGCCAATAAGTCGCTGTATCTCAATAACGATGCGAGATAAAGCTTATAGCGCCCTAGTTACTATTAATCACTAATATAAATTCGTACACTGGCTCTCGATTGCCACCGAATTCAATGACCTTGGGTGACCTTGAACGCTAAAATAGGGGTTTTTATGGATTGTTTTGGCGATTTCAGGCCGCAAAACACATTTCAAAAGCAAATTGCACCGAAACCAATTGAGATAGACATAGAAAAGCTGCATATCAAATATTTAGCATTGAACGTAGATTTCGATGGTCCAAGTCTCGATTTTCTAGGTTCAAGGAAACCTGCCCATAAAGGCATCAAAAAGCGGTACACCCGTAAAAGTTGTTATTTTACCGCTGTTGGCCAGTCTTTCATGAAAACGGTTGCAGATAGGCATGGGCATGCTGCCTATCACAACAAGCATTAGTGACAAGCTTTTTAGTCGTATCAACATCGATGACTTTGAAAAATTCTAAACTTTCAAAATATTGGGTTTTTACGGATTTTTGCGATCTTCGGTGGCTGCAGCGCACACTCCAAGAATGAACTGCGACGAAATGGCTGGAGACAGATTGACAGTTTGCGAACAGGAACTGCTATAGGCTTTTGCGCGTCTCGTGAGCATCAGCTCAAATTTTTGTCTTAGTACCCGACAACTGGCTGCTTGGATAAACTTGCCTGCAAATAATAGACAAAAAAATTCGTTTGTAGTTTGTCTATTTCGGTTACAAAAACGACAAAAACCAAGAAATATTATGTGGCAACGTTTTGCGGACGTATTCACAGTGTCCCACTGAAGTAAGTCGCTCCGATTTTTGCGATAATTTTGGCAAATGGAACGATTTTTAAAATGTTTACTTTCTCAGATAAACTGGGGAGTAGACGAAAAATATTATCTCGCCTTAAATTTGCGTGTTCGCGCCGTGCGAAATTAGGATATGTCTAACTATATGTCGTGCCGCACTTATTTAATACCAGAATGGTTGAAATCATCTTTCACAATAAATGTTTATCTTGTTTATTAATTTCTCGCTTGTACATCGCGTCTGTAAAATATTTTTTTCAGTTAACAATTACACGTCGTACACGTAGGCTATGCTTTGCTTCGTGCATGCAATATGTTATTGGATGCGTCAATGGCGTGCTGTTTGAAAGGGGTAAAAGAAGTAAGTAAGTAAGTAAGTAAATGATTTATAAAGCGCCAAAGTCTCAGAAAAAATTAGGGTGCATAAAGTACGTAGCTAAGAATAAAGGGAAGGGTGAAAATATCTCATCATCCTAAATCAAAATTAATGTTTGATGCTACGAAGACGAGAAATGTTTTACAGTGAGCGACAGTGAGTCAAAAACCACTCAAGTCATGTTTATATAGCGAATGATCTACACTGAACTGCTAGATGCGTAGCTCGAAGTAGCATTTCAGTTCCGTTTGGTCGTTTTTTTACACTTCTTTAAAATGACCGATAACTTTGGCAAATGCGATGACACATTTATACGGCAATAGTGAAAGAATTACCAAAATATGGCAACATCAATTGCCAAAATTAACGTAAAAATACTGTGTGGATGTTTCTATAACTCACTATGTATGGCGATGCTAAAGATGTAAAAGTACGAGTATTTAAGAATTAGTTATTTAGGCCTACAACTTACCAAATAAATCTGCTGACGATCTTTTTTACGTGATTTTACTCAGAGTTCGGCTAATGCTGAATGCAGAAAGTCGCAGCAGAGTCGCGCTGGTAAAACTTGCAAGAACGCGATATTTTATCAGTTGTATCCAACAGCTGTGCACGTGATTCTAAAATTAAAAGTTTTTACAAAAAAAACTGACTCGGATAGGCTAATTCACTCACCGTCGCTGGCTGCGCTGACAAGCTACAACGAACGGACGATCGAATCGCGTTTCACATCTCGATGTAGTCAGCGTCTGCATCAACGTCGCGTCGCGCTGACAGCATCACTTCTGTTGCAGGAACTACATTGTAACTACAGCAACGCAAGCAACGCAGCTTCAGCGCCAGCGAGCAGAGATGTGCAGACGCGTCCGCGGACGGAAAACGCGTGCGACTTGTTTAAAATATCTTATAATTTGTAGCTGCAAATTATGAGATGAATGAAGGGGGTAAGAAAAATGTGCGTTTTTTCAACGGAAAACTGGCCATAGGCCTATCTCGAAACGGTGAGAAATACAGCTAAGGTCACTATTAATCAGTAATAAAAAGCAGATTAGATGAGAATCATTGATTTTGTATGACTTTGAAGGCCGTTAGGCGCTACTGTGGCTAAACGGTGCGAGATAAGGCCTCGGTTGTTGTTGATTGCTGGTAAGAAGTCACATATTGGCTTTTAAATGACATGAAAATCATCGACCTTGAAGATCATTGACAACCAGTACGGTCGGCTATCCTAGCGACAGCTGGGCTTCTTGTTAACATTATTACTGTTGCCGGCAGTTCGGACGCGGACGCAAAATTCCGGGATCCGCACATCTCTGCTATCGAGTTATAATGCGTCTACTACGTGCGCCGGATGTTAAGACAAGAAACGCGCAGACAGCCTACAGTAACTACACACCCTTTTACGCCCCCTCCTTTTCGTATTCTTAAAAAATCCATGTAGGCCTACGTCGTTATAAATATCTCGGAGCTCAGAAAGTTCAGTGTTTCGTCAACACATTACGGTAGGTTACGTTAGTACCATTAACTATCAGTGATGTAAACAAGACTTTCTTTCAAGATCAAGACAAGACAAGACTTCTTTGCCAAGACCAGGAAAATGCATGCAACATAAAATGTTTTGACGCAGGCTCCTATTAACGCCACTAAGTCCAAAAATGTGGCTAGTGAAAGCATATGATTAGGCATATTTTATAAGGCCCAGGATATTTGTCCGGCAGCCAGTCAAATATCCTATAGATTACCGATTTCAGCTTGGGCGCTGAGGGAGCTCTCAGCGCTCCCCCAGACCCTCTAGGTGGATTTTAGAAGGTCCTACTTCTAAGGGAATGGAGGGGGAGAAGAGGGGAAACAGGGAAAGGTAGGGAGGGGTAAAAAGGGGAAGAGAGAGAAGGGCATGGACAAAAGGGGAAGGGGCAGAGGGGAGGGGAGACGAGCCCCACCCAATTAAAATTTCTGGCTACGCCACCGCCTTAGCCGGCACGTATAAGCAGCGAATGGTGCTAAGACCGTATCCCACTGTCGTATCGCCGCAGGGACGGCGGCAGCCGAGCAACTGACGACCTTAACAGTATAGCAAGTAGTTCAGGGGATCACGGATCGTCAGTCGGCCAAATGGCACCTCAAAGCTAGCAAGCAGCTTGGCTATCACGCATTACCAGTCGGCAAGTTTTGTGCCTGCGTGCACGAACCTCGATTTCACCACCCATATTGTACGCTAACTTTTGGTGTTCATTAGGCCTATTGTCACATGAATCGTCTAAAAACGCTAACCCTAGCCCTAAACACTACACCATAATATTCACGCGAATTCTAGTCAGTAGCGCGTACACTGTATTTAATATCATTTGCTATGTCGCGACTGCGATTTTTCGTTTTGACCGGTCATATAGGCCTAGCCTATATGACCGGTCATATATATGTTCAGTTTATTCTGTAGGTAAACTCTCTCATGGACATCTTAAAGCTTGTGTTTGGTATGCTTTTTATGTTTGTATAGCATAGGTTTATTGTTTGTCTTGCTTTCTGTCTGTCTCTGTTTCATTCTACACTGCTTTTGTGTGAATAAAGATTATCTATATACAAAGGCCTATTTGACCGGCTGCCGGTCAAATAATCAGTGCGATTTTATAAATCGGTTGATATTTGATAAAGTTATGAATATGTGCTTGTGTGCAAGTTACTTTTTATATGACACCCAGTCGGGCTACTGGAATTTGGTAACTGTAACGTTCGGACAAGGAGCCCCGGGTTCCTTGGTTCGGACACGGAGGCATAAACGCCTTTGTAGCATAGGCCTATACCATCTGGTGAATACAGATAAGCTAGGGTGGTCCAACCGTTTATCCGTCATGGCGGGCCAGATCAAAGCTCTTAAAACACCTGGCGGGCCACTAACATTAGACACAACAGAAAACCGATCGTAGGATTAATCGTAATCGTGCAGTAAATTTTAAGAGATAGCGCTGAGGCTGAGATTTAGAGGATTTTGTGTCCTCGCAATTTCACTGTGCTTTGGATGTGATCGTATAACAGGAGGGAAATGTTATGCTATAAATGCTGAGAATGGAGAACAGACTAAACTCTGAAGCCACCGACTCAGCCCGCTGCCAGCCGCCGAAATTTTGCTGAGCCGCCCCGTGACCCCCACCACAAAAATCGTGGCTTAACCGCGAGCAAAAATTGTGACTAAACCGCCGAGAAAATCGCGGTTAGCGGAGAAAAATTTGTTACTAGGCCTATTGGTATATACAGGGTTGTTAACAATACTTGTGAAAAGTAGGCCTATTGACAATACCAATATTAATACTTTGGCCAAAAACTATTGCCAATACCAATACTTTTCAGGCAATAGTTTTTTCCTACTCATTCAGCAATCACGGTTGCATTTAAGAGGGGCCTAGCTGGCTGCGCTTCTTTTTTCCTTCATCGGTGTGGTAGTTAACTTCAACAGTGCGTTAAGATTTTGCATGCCACATATTTTCCATTTTAAGTTAACAAAAGGCCCCCTATGTGGGACTCTATAGAACAAAGACAGCAAAGTGATCTCATTTTTTTCGCTCGCCACACTTGCTATAAGACTAAGTGGAGTTGTTGTCCAAATAAAAAAATGCTACCCACAGACAGTGACACTCATACAGTGGTAAAAAAATTCAAGGTCATTCAAGGACATCAATGTTAATATTACTGAAAAGCAGGTCAGTAGTGTGTACGATGATAAGTAGCATTTCTTTGCCTATCTGCAACCATTTTCACGCTGGACAAGCCAATATCGGAAAAATAACTTTTTAAAGGGGTACCCCACTTAAACACATACGTGCGCAGGCCTCCTTGAATCTACAGGGTCCAGACTTTGAGTGCGAAAAACTACATTCAATACTGAAAATTTCATATGCAGTTTGTCTTGGTCTATCTCCAGCCCTTTCGGCGCAATTCACACTTGAAAAGCATGCCACAGCCAAAAATCGCGAAAAATTAACTAAAATCACCTATTTGGGGGTTCAAGGTCATTCAAGGTGATCGATGCTGACATTCTTAAGAAGCTTGTCACCAGTGCTTGTTATGATAAGCAGCATATCTGTGCCTATCTGCAACCATTTTCACGTTAGACAAGCCAATAACGCCTCTTTCTCCCAATCGTTTGTGGGGACCCCCTTCAACCAGTGGCATGAAATTTTGTCGCGATATACTAGAGACTCTAGGCTATCATATGGTGCAAACCAGAAATCTCTATCTCACCTGGGCTCCAATCGCTATCGGGTTGTGACAGACAGACAAACACCAAGACACCTGGACAGAATTACCATAGCTAATACGTGCTATGCTCTTGCGCGTAAAAATGAAACCTGTTGTCGCCAACTGCTAATGCAAGTTAACCAGAAATTTTTTTTAAATTTAAAAAAAACAATACTTGCATTCGTTGTGACTGTATGTGGTAAGAAACCCCAAAAATGCTTTCAAAATATTCTATTTCACACTGCAAATTTATGCAGAAAACAAAATCTTTACAAGCACGTTCTAAACTGCAACACAAATAAATCACAACAGAGCAATCAGTAGTTACGGATGATGACATAGCAGTAAGAAAAATACAGAGAGTTTTGATCAAACACGCCGACTCAAAACTGGTACAAAAGCAAGCTCATATTTGACACAGTACAGCTGATGACAAATAAGACCGATTCTAAACCCGATTCTTGATATTAAATATATAAGACAAGAGCCGAGTCATTTGATGGCTTTCATGTGCCAAAGTCCATCATTCAAGTAATGCACCGTCTCCAAACCTATACCTTTGTTCAGCTCCAATCTACCAGACAGCAGACAACCAGTCAAATTGACATTAACACCGATAGAATTATAAAACATCAGATCTTAGCAGATATTAGAGATTTAGATATTAATTTAGATATAAATCTAGAACAGTAGTCAATGCAGAGTTAATATGGCATGACCCCGTGCATCTTTTTCGCCTCCTGACTTACCGCTGTCTGCTAAAATACAACATTAAACTAACTAAAAATGTTCACAACAAAAAATTTTATCAGCTCAGCCACCGGCGTTATAGTGCTGGCACCTAGTGAAGACTTGTAAGTTAGAAAAATTTCTGGAAAGTGATCTGGATTGCCACAAATATATCTTAGCCACTCCCATCAATACCCAAAAATCATCAGAATCTATTCCTAACTTGTGGAAATATTTTCCTAACAACAAATGACTACACACTGATAGACCCAACCATATTATCAGGACTTCACCAGACCTGCCAATGCTTCGAATAATAATTAAAATGAAACAACGAATGATCAAAATTCAATGCATACAATAAGTAATTCAATATACACAGCAGAAGCAAAGGTAAAGAATCACTATGGCAATTTTTGTCATGCAATCTGTCAATGCACCAGCCTAAAAGTATTCATGCTTAATAAGAAACACGACTATAATAATTATTATCACCATACCACTGCTATTGATGCGGCTGCTGCGCTACCACAATGCACATACGATCTTCTCGTGTAATCAAAGGTAATATAAACTATACATATTCTGAATGATATGACAATGTTCATGGCGTTTAGCTAAACTATATTTCCAGAGTTATCCCCAAAGAACAATTCGGTATGTGCAGCAGGCTCATACGAGAGAGAAGAACATCCTGGCACTCAAGCAACAGAATAAAAGCACCCATGAAAAATAACACACTACAGATACAGCCATAAAATTCTGTAATTACATACATCTTTGCAGAAGACATCTTTGTAACACCAACGGCGAGGGCATGATGCTTGCCTTCTGCCATGATTGCCTGGCAAAGTCTGTTAAGAGCATGCAACATATCAGCAATGCACAATCAATAACCTTATACTATACTTGTCATTTTCTATAGCTGGATGCCACTGAAGCAAAAAAGTAACAGCACAAAGCATTCATATGTCAATAGCATCATTATAGTAAAGCTGCAAGCAGTATCAAAGCACACTATGAATACAGTATAAACTAGACATTTGGGGCAAAGCCCAATGTGAGTCTGTCTGGCACCCTAAGTCCGATTGGGGGGAAATTCCTCCAGTAGCAAAGTCACGTGGCCTGAACTCAAATGCACTAGCATACACAAAACGCCCAATGTCGACTTAGGGTAGGTCAACATGCGTGACTATAACTTTTTTGGTAGTAGACCAAACTTCACAAAATTTCTTTTTGCTGAACCGAACAAGAATAGTTGTCGATCAAGTTTATTTCAAATTTTTGACATCTTGATCATTTCTTAAGATATTCACAGTCAAATTGAAAGTTGTCCGAAATTGGGCTGAATTTTCAACTTTCTGGCCCTCCCAAATTTCTGGGGTGCAGGCCACCAAAAATTTGTACATAAGGGATCATGCCCACCTTGAGGCCCGTCCTGTGGCAAAGAATAGTGAGGATACTCCCACTACCCCCAAAGTTTTAGGTGCGCACTTGCTGAAATTTAAGCCAATTTTGGACTCCCTTTGAAAAAATGTAAGGGGAAACCCCATCCCCGGTGGAGGCACTAGTAAGACTTGGTCATTCTCTAGCATGTGTACAAACTTAAGGGTGCAACACCCTTTAGTGGCCAAAACATGGTCTCTCGAATAAGTCAATTTGGGTGGGTACAATTTTACCACTTAATCTCCGTGATTAGTGGACCAAAGTTCACCGAACTTTCTTTGCCCAACGCGGGAGGAATCGTGGTAGAAAATGTACTTGTCCGATTCAAAATATCTTCATCCGTTCTGGAGATATTCAACGCCGAACTTTGAAATCATCCGAAATCAGGCCAAATTTTGCACATTTTGGCTTCTAAAATTTTTGGAGGGGGAGGGTCCCTTAAAATTTTGGACCGGCATTATAAAATCCAGTCTAGGTTTGATCACTGTGCAAAATTCCACGCTGATTGGCCGACGCATCTCGAAGATCTCATGACTGAAATTTAAAAAATAAAACATCTGCGCTAAAACATAAGTCCTCCCAAAAACTATTGTTTTCGAGCAGACTAAATAATTAGCAAAAACGTCGGCCCAGTGCTGACATACTACACGGACATCCGCATAGCTATATACACTTCATTGCACACACCATACCTTAACCCTGACTTTGACCTTAAGTTACATTCCATTAATTTTAGTATCTGTATACTTTTTCTGTTTGCCCATATGGACAGTTGAACCAACCGACAAACAAGACAAAACCCATAAATGGGCCTATTAAGACAACTGCATAAAAGGTTTTAGATATATACCACCAACTGATTAGAATGCTCAATACTAAAATACATCAGTATTAAGGCACTGAAAACAAACATACCTATATGCACAGCACAACTGAAAATAAAAATGGACAGTGTGAAATATCATGCTAAAAGGATACAACAACTGTTTCGGCCTGAACGTCGGTCATGCGAGCCCCGGGAGACGTGAGGCCCGGACACATCACATTCGCACCACTCAGAATAAACTTGATTGCGCCTTTGTCAACCTGCATGGGAGGCAACATGAACGGATCTGCACAGACAAACCACATAGTGCTTGTAACAGTGCTTGTGCTTGTCAAGTAAACATCTGTGCATAAAAATCCTTCGCCTCTGGAGACTCAGAATATATGGTGATTCATAATTACAGGAACCCTTGGTTTTTATTGAATCACTCCATGAAACATCAGCCAATTTTGATAATTTTTGGCAAGCAACATTACGAAGAAACTTGACATGAATGACGATAGTTTAGCACACCTCACCTTAATACTGTCACTACACTACTTTGTGAAATGCAGAAGTCATAGTTTGGCCATTTACAACAATGAGGTCATACTGGGTAACACATGGTAACAAGACTGATATCATCACATCATCCTTACACACAGTTGTAAACTGGTAAGTTTTTTTTACATATATCCAAGTAGTGGAAGTGAAGTAGCATGAATTTGTGGAGGCACATGAGCACAATTGCAAACACGGCTGCAAGCCATACAGTATGGTACAGATACACTGCACATTGCCAAACATAAACAAAATCCAGGCAATTTAGACGCTAATGATTAATAATACTGTGTATCACATTAATCCTGCATAATATACGCGAACATGTTAAACCTAGATAAACTTACATTTGTGCATAAGTCGTAGACTAGGAAAGAACGGGCCTTCTCGTTGGCGGAAAAACACTGGCTCGCCATCTTTTGTGACAACAATTTCTATATGCTCGTGGCTAAAACAGCAGCAAGCAGAGCAGTCACAGGTCTACTGGTATAAGGACTCAAAGCCAAAAAACAGTTAACAAAATCAAACAACAATCTGCAGATTGAACTAATTAGCAAAAACAGTGGATGTGTATCAACCACTGAGAGCTCAGCCATACGAATATTGCAGTCCCAAATGTGCATAAGGCTGAATTATTTGGCCAATCTGTTACATTTTTGCAAATTAGCCAAAGTCGTTTTAAGCAACTTGACTTATAGGCCCAGCAGCCCAGCAACCCAGTGCACTGATTGGTTCATTTTCCTGCTAAAATTCCACAACTGGAAAAACCAATTCCATTTTCCCGACTGCACATAGCCGACTTCTGTTACAACTTTTCACAGTAAAGAGTTCAGTTGACAATCTGATCAGTGGGAGATGACTGCCTACCCTACAACTTCAGTGGCAATGTGAGATTCTGTAGTAAAACTAAATTAACCAAATTCATAATGGTCAGCTACATGCTTCATCAGAGCTTTCTCATGCGCAATAATGTGTTTGGGGGCTCCGACCTAGACTCTGCTAAGGCTGGTAAAGTTGGGAGGGCTATCTGCCCCCTCCTAAGTACCCCACCCGTGCTCTCAGCCTTTGGCCTTGATTTTTGACCCTTTAGGGCTCAGTCTACCCCCCCAACTCCAATTTCCGGCAACACCTAGGCATCTAATTACAATAAAATGCACTGGAAACAAGTTCAAAAATTAACAGCTTATTCAAGCTCAAATGCCAATGTCAAGTAAACTTTAGTAAAATTCTAAATCCTGAATGCAGCATTACATAATTTAGCCTAACCCAGCCACTGTTTCTTGGCTGGGCTGGGCCCCTTTATCTGATTTGACTTTCCGGTTACAAACGTTGAATATAAAGCACGATAAACCGATAATCCATCACGCATGCATAACATTGCTATTCTGGAGAATAAATGGATTAATCTGGAATGTATCTTACCACTTTGCTATCCGAAGTGGATCTTTCTTCGGAATGATCTGTTCTAGATAATCTTCTATGAATGGAAACTGCTCTGTCAGCTTAGATCGGATGCCTTTCTGAACTGAGGACTTCACATTATTTACACCAATCAGCTGTTCCTTCTCATCAAACCTGCTCATAAACAAATATTCACAAATAAAACTCATTAGCATTCACTACTGATTTGATACTGATTTTTGTCTTTGTCAAAATGTAACAACTCCGTTTAAACTGTAATTTGTGTCTATGTTGAATAGAAACAGAGACCACAGGCCTGCTTCCAAACCTTGCCGAAAACTATCGAAAAAAAACATTTTTGCTATTTAGTAGTAACTGTCAAATTAATGCATTAACTTGATGTGTTAACTGTTAGGGCGTTAAAAAATTAACAAGCGTAAAAAATTTAATGCACGTTAAAAAAATTAATGCACATACCGGGCATGTAAATTTAGTAAATTCTGTGAAGCAGGAATTCTTATATTCCAGTAAACTGTGGTTATTTGATGATCAAACAACATACAAGTAATTAACAATTGTTTTGTTTTGTTGCGAGCTACGTATAAAAAGCGGATTGCAGATCTGCAGATGTCACAACAAGTAACACTGTAATTAAGCTGTAATTTATTAGTTTAATCATCTCTTAACCCTATTTCTAACCCTAAACCCTATCCCTAACCCTAAACTAACCCTAATCTCAACCCTATCCCTAACGCTAGACCTAATCCTGCTGCGACATCCGCCGAACCGCTTTTTACCATCGTTCTTTGTTGCGGTTACTGTCACGGACCTGCGACAGAGCCGCGAGTTCGCTGGTCGTCATTCCAGTCACCCTCTGTATATACTCCACCTAAAACTTTAGCAATAAAATGCGTTAATGTACGCGTTAACAAACGAGTTAGAAAATAACGCACGCGTTAACGCCGTTTAAAAAAAATAACGCCTCGACAGCACTACTACTTAGTGCCACCCGATTACTGTACACTTCTTACAGTGGACGAGCTATCACTGCCCATCACCGCGATGTCATACAATTGTGTTCAGCAGCACATAAACAACACCACAGTATGCATACTTTTTAAACATCACTTCTGCCGGTGTATATCTCAGAAAATTTAAAATTATTCAAGTTTTAATATGACACAGTAAACAGCTTGACAAATGTAAACAAAAACAAACACCACGTGGTCGGTCACGACCAGAATGATAAATAAGTAGCCAATTAATCGTTCCGCGGTAGAACTCGCTCACAGACTTGCTCATTGAACAGAAGCCTAAATATTTATTCAGTCCGATGAACCCGACTCTCTGTTTACTGCCTCCCTGTTTTTTGACGCGCTACAACTATGCTGTAAAGCGTCTGTGGCATGATGTGTCGTCTCTACTCGTATGTCAGTCTGTCGTCATCTGTCACGGATGTATTGTGGCTAAACGGTGCGAGATAAAGCCTATGTTGCTATTGATCACTAATAAGAAGTCGCATATTGACTTTGAAATGACATGAAAATCATTGACCTTAGATGACTTTGGAAAGTTATAACGCACTACGGCAGTGATTTTCAACCGGGGTTCCGCAGAACCAAATTAAGGGTTCTGCGAGCATCTATCAAGGGTTCCGCAAATGGCCAGTAAAAATAACTTAGCGAGCGAAGTCACGCCAGACACAGTCATAGAAAATTAGCACCGAACGAAATTAAGCTTTAGCGCGTCTATTTTTGCATAGAGTTGAATCATTTTTGCTGTTAATAATTTCGGCATGTTTGCATTGTAGGCCTATAACGCAAGCCCCTTATAAGCCTATGCACGGCATTACTCAACTCCGAGGATTAGTGCGTTATCAGAAATGATTAGAGTTATGGTTACGAAATCGTTTGAAGGTTTACTTAGTCAATTCAATTCTTTGCTAAGGAAAACATAAAAACGCGTGTCCGAGAGCGTCCACGTGATAAATTTTCTGAACTGGTGGCGGGGGCTAAGCGGCCGTCGACGATCGCCTCGCCCGCCGTGTTCGGTTAAATAGTAATAAATACGTACAATAACTTACTGCTGCCTACTAATAGTTAAATGCTATAGCTCTTCATGGGAAACCCATCTCGGAGCTACGGAGCGGCCAAATTTCATATCATAATTGGTCATCTTTGCCTGCTTTGTCGTCGATATGAGGGCTCTGCCCTGCTAGGAAAATGAGTCAGTAGCTTTTATAGGGCCTACCTCGCGTACGTCGCTGGATGCGTGGATCAATGCATGGGGTTCCGTGAGTGAGTTTCACGCTTGTTTAGGGTTCCGCTGCAGCAAAAAGGTTGAAAAACACTGCACTACGGTACGTGCGGTAGGCCTATTGCGGATAAACGATTAAGTCGTGGGGGGTCGGCGATAGTAACATCGGATAGGGCGCTGGCAACTTTCTAGGCAATCAATAGTAACCATGTCTTTATCTGCAGCGGTTTGGCTGCAATTATCAATGGAAAGTTTCAAGCTATAATAAGTGGACGTATCTCGGAATTTCGGAAATAGTAAGAGATAAGACCAAGGTTACTATTAATCACTATGAAGTGGCATATACGCTCTTTCAGATTACATCATTGACCTTGGATGACCCTGACATATACTCCTCTATCGAATGAGTTTGTTCTCACGCCTCAGAAAACAAAATAAGATTTAGCAGCAAATATTAGCAAGATTTTTTACTGCAACAGGAACAGTATATATGCTGTAGCGCTTTTTCTTTAGCAACAGCTGGGCTTTCTTGTTTTTTTAAATGCAGCCCTAGCTGAAAATGGTATACTTACTTCAGTTCTTTCGATTATTAACCGCATTTTATTTCATGATTATGTCTATAGTGACTGTCTTTATATACAGTGTACCATACTGTATGTATAGACGTGCGAACGTAACGTAGCCTATCTATAACCACGCAGTCCTGCGTGACAACCCAACAACAGCGTAACTAGCCCAAGTGGCGGATCCAGAAGTTTGGAATAGGAGGGGCGGAGGAGTAGGGGGTGCAGAAAAGGGGGCTGTGCCCCTTCCCCAGAAAATTTATGAAAATTTTATTCAAAAATCATGCATTTTGGTGCAAAATTTTCCCTTGTTTCAAGATGCATCCGATCAATAAGGGGAGGGGCGCCCCTCTTCCCCTTGAATCCGCCACTGAGTAGCCCACATGACCAGCCGTCGTCCAGCGTAAAATAAGTGTGTTCATTTGCTAAACCACTGTCCGTAGCGTTTAAGTTCGTTAAACGCTAGCTAATTCAACTGTATAGAGTATAGAGTGATAAGTAGCAATCACAAAAAGAGAAACAAGGCATTTAATATGGCCCATGCATGTGCAAACGAAAGCCAAAAAGGGAGGTCGAAAGGTAATGTTTTTACATGTCCTGTTTCTGCTCAAGGATAAACGTTCCTTTTCTCCCAATCTTTACATCGAACGTCATATCACGAGAAAAGCAGAAAAGAGGCCAAAAATATTTCGCTTGCTTGCTATATTGGCTTACGATATCGTACTACCATAAGTGTTCTGTGAGGATAAAAATTTGATAAAAAATTAAATGCACCAAATAAAAATTTAATGCACCAAATTTATTTTTGGCTGGGACTTTGCCCGGGACTCTACTAAAAAGGAGCTAATCACGACGCTCCTCCATAAGCTTTAACTTATTCCATAGGCACTGAATGGCCTATTTTGTGCTGACGTGCCGTTAAGAAACTACTCACTCACTATGGTTTATCCCGCTGTAGTTGGCTTAGGTGCGGATACCGCGCGGCTCACATTTTCTATCCCATTCTCTCGATCGTCACACTATAGACCTACGTGTACGTGGCGTCTTGTTCTCGGTGCCTACGGCGCCTCGCACGTCGCCACAAATGTTGACGATGGATCGACGCCGAGATATGTACCCGTATCGTGATTTTTTAGCTGTTTTTTAGCTGTCATTATTATCAATCTAATATGCGGTTTATTCTTGGTAATGAAAAAATAGAAGCTACCATCAAATAGGGCGCTGACAACTTCTTAAGGCCTATAGGCTGTCAATAATAATCAAGTCTCCATCTGCAGCGGTTTGGCTGCAATTTTCAACGGAAAGTTTCAAGCTATAAGTGACCGTATCTCCGAAAACGTGAGAGATAGGCTAAGGTTACTATTAATCACTACTAAAAGTGGCATACATTTTTCAGATTACATGACAATCATTGACCTTGGATGACCTCGAAGATCGGTACGCGCTAATGTGGCTAAACGGTGCGAAATAGCGTCAAGGTTGCTATTGATCACTAAGAGGAAATAATGCATACGCCCTTTCAAATTAGATGAAAATTATCGACTCTGGGTGACCTTAAAGGTCAGTCTGCAACAGGAACACACAACGTCAGTTTGGCTTTCTTGGGCTATTTCATACGTGCAGCCAACCGTACCACAGCTGGGCCTGCAGCGACGTACAGTATATTATAGTACTTTGCGGGCCCAGGCTATTATGAATGCCGCGTGCATCACGCGTGTCTCTGTAGCGTGTTGTGAACTGTAAATGTAAGAATAGAATATGAAAAATCTTACAATTTTGGCGTTATTTAGACTTAAATTTTGGCTATCAGTAAGCCTAATCATCGCGACAGTTAGGCCAACCAGTGCAGTGGGTCTGGTAAAAAGCGCGGCTATGTATTCGTTCGACCCGACGAAGGTGGATGGTCTGATCGAAAACAGTGAGCAGCAGGTTAAGATCAGCTGTAACAGCAGCTCGTTAGAACAGTACGATTCTGTTACAATAAAGCTCACATCTGCTGATCTGGACATTGCCTCAGTTGCTGGTGAGAAAGTGGTATTCTGCCAGTGTGATTCACCAGTTTCTGTGTCAAATACGTCGCAGTTTGTTGTCAGAGGACTCTTTCTAGGACGTACGATCATCAACGTCGAGACGCTAAATGCCACCCGGCTGATCGAAGGTGTTAATAGACGGCCTACGAAAGTGCTCAATGCTAGTTTTCCAGTCGTTCGTTATCATGTTTCGGTTATTCGGCAGGAACGGCTAATTGACCATTTGTTCTTGGTTCTCGCGACGGCAATGTTAGTATGTGCTAACATCGGCATGGGCTGCAAGATTGACATGAAGATTGTCAGAGAGGTTCTTCGAAAGCCGATTGCTCCAGGAATTGGCTTCAGTTGCCAGTATGTCATCATGCCCCTGGTTAGTATGATTACTACATTCTTTGGTGTTTTTATTGTTTGACCAATATGTCATCGGTTATGGAACCATGACAGATTAGCATTGTTGTTGTTGGTGGTGTTATTGTTTTGCCTTTGGGGTAATGATAGCGAGAGCCTGAAAAAATCTAATTAAAAGCTATCACTGGAATGGCTGGAGGTATAGAGCGACAAGAGAATGATCACACGTGTGTATATACCTATAGTAGGCTTAATAATATGTCATGTGCTATGACAGATGGCATTTGCGATGGTGAAGGCGTTTGGTCTGCGTGGAGGGCTAGCTTTGGGCTACTTTGCAGCCGGTTGCTCTCCTGGTGGCGGTGCAAGCAACATGTATACGTATCTGCTTGGTGGTGATGTGTCGTTAAGCGTTACCATGACACTTATCAACATCACGGCGTCGCTAGGTAACTAACTGGACAGTGGGCATCGTATTTACACAGGAGTCTTTAGCATGTTCACCGGAACAGAGGCTTTACGAAAAGGGAGCTTCCACAAGCCAGATAACGTCAGACAAGAAGCCCGGCTGTCGCTGAGATAGTCGACCGTACTGGGTGTCAGTTACCTGTAAGGTCATCTAAGGTCGATAATTTTCATTTCATCTAAAAGAGCCTATGCGATTTCCTGTTAATGATCAATAGCAACCCTGGCTTTATCTCGCACCGTTTAGCCACAATAGCGCGTACCGATTTTCAAGATCGTCCAAAGTCGTTAATTTTTATTTCATCTGAAACGGCGTATGCCACTTTTTGTTAGCGATTAATAGTAACCTTGGCCGTATTTTACAACGTTTTCGAGATACGGCTACTTATAGCTTGAGACTTTCTATTAAAAAGATTGCAGCCAAAACCGCTGCAGGTGGAGACATAGTTATTATTGACAGCCCATAAAAAGTCGCCAACGTCCTATGCGATAGTATAATCGACGAATTTTTACTACTTACCGTTTTGCCACAATACATCCGTGACGGACGACAAACGGACGACAACCATGATACCAAAAGCTCGACTGTTACTTAAGTGCAGTCGTCTAGTGCCGTTGTTGCTGCACGATATTCTCTTGTCTGGGCGGGAGGGCTTCGTATGTCGTATTGCAGTAGGCCTATCTGAACTTGACGTCGCTTACTTATTTAGTTTTCTTTAAACTCTCATTTAGAAAGCCGTATCTTAGATCATGCATTTGGCAAAACTGCATACCGTTGTGGTGCGTTATTTATCTGCATGATACCTGCGGGCAGTACTAAGCCTTGGGCGAGAGTTTGATATTCTGAAAAGCCATCATGCACACGAGGTCATGTAGCCTAATCAGTAATGATGTTCTGTGGCAGGGATGTTTCCTCTGTGGCTGTTCACTCTGGGACGGCTCGTTGTCAGTGACGACGACGCCGAGATAACGATTCCGTTCGTCAACATAATACTCATGCTAGCCGGCTATTTGATTCCGGTGATTGTGGGCTTGCTGATCCAGAGATACTGCGAACGTCTTAAGTCATTCATCATTTTCATGCTCCGCCCGCTGTTCATCGTCATGATTCTAACGATGATCTTAGTCGGCGGTTGGTCAAACATTTTCATCCTTCGGCTGATACGGCCGCTGCTAGTAGTCGCCGCTTGCCTAGTGCCGTACACTGGCTTCTTGCTGAGTGGATTTGTGGCTTTCATACTGCGACAGCCAGCGCCGCGGATACTCACCATTGCCATAGAGACAGGTATCCAGAACACCGGACTGCCAATCATCCTGATGAAGTTCTCGCTGCCGCAGCCGGAAGCTGATCTGTCCATACTGGGACCGGTGGCTGTTACAATGTGCATGATGGTTCCACTCTGGGTTGCTGTCTCTGTCGCCGAAATACGACGCAGGTTTCTATACAGGCTACTGTCTTTACACGTTTCGTATGACGTAATTTGCATCGTCATAGAGAAAGATTAGGCCTATCTAAAAAAAACTACCCTGTTTTATTTTTACGCGCGAAAGCAGGAAGTGCTATAGCGCGTCTTAGCCATCGCAGTTCTGTCCGTCTGTCCGTCCGTCCGTCCGTCTGTCACACGGGTGGATCAGTCAAAAACGGTGCAAACTAGAATCACCAAATCTCCACTATCGACTGCCTGGAAGACTCTAGTTTCAGAATCCGTAAAGCTTTTCCATAAATTCGAAAGGGGTCACCCCGAGCAAGGGCGCTAAATGAGAGGGGTAGGGAAAATTTGCGATTTTTGGCCAATAAGTCGCCGTATCTCAGAAACGGTGCGAGATAGGGCCTAGGTTGCTATTAATCACTAATAGAAAGTCGTACACAGATTTTCGATTGCCACCGAGAGCAATGACCTTGGGTGACCTTTAACATTAAAATAGGGATTTTTATGGATTTTTTGGCGATTTTGAACTGCGC
>Ga0209367_1001029_pt1 | contig 32475 bp, 19 predicted proteins | sample WorMetLIZISLAND2_FD_187412 | JGI IMG/M metagenome (GOLD analysis project Ga0209367, IMG submission 187412) | Marine gutless worms symbiont microbial communities from Max Planck institute for Marine Microbiology, Germany - Olavius geniculatus... ...
ACACGCTAGACAAGCCAACAGAGTATAAATAACCACTTTTTACAGGGGTACCTCTCGTTGACACCCATGTGCGCAGGCCTGTTTGAATCTAGAGGGTCCGGACTTGGACTGCTAAAATCTACATTCCATGCTGAAAATTTCATACACAGGTTGTCTTGGTCTATCTCCAGCCATTTTGGCGCAATTCACTCTTGAAATGCGTGTCGCAGCGCAAAATTGTGCAAAAAATTCACCAAAAACCCCTTTTGGGAAGGTTCATGGTCATCGATGTTGATAAATTTAGAAAGCCTGTCACCAGTGCTTGTTATGATAAGCAGCATGTATGTACCTATCTGCAATTGTTTTCATATTATTCGAGCCAATAACGGCAAAATGACGTCTTTTTAGGGGGTACCCCTCTTCGACGCCTTCGTTCGAGGGGAACCCCTGCACCCAGTGGCACGAAATTTTGTCACGATAAACTAGAGACCTTGGGGCAGCCACAGTGAAGATTTCATGATCCTAGCTTGCATCGTTTTGATACAATTCACGAGTGTGACAGACAGACGGACAGACAAACGCCCAGACGATGGCAAAGACGCGCGAAGCATTCTGCTTTCGCGCGTAAAAATAAAAAAACAATCACTTTTCATAACCAACAGTAACTAAGCAGCTGAGCGTGTGATGCTGGCAGTTTAGTTTTGTTGCCAGTGTTCAAATACTGCCATTAATTCAACAAACTCATAGACACGGTGGGTGAATAGTGTCAACCAGAGTACGATACTCAGTACACTATGAGATCAGATCATCAACACACACCATGCACACACATACAGACATCGGGAAGGAAGTAAGAGACACCACATTTCACGTATTAACAAAGACGAGACACACTTCAAAAAACACTCTGACTACATCTGCGGACGGCCCATTACTGTACAGCGCATCATGACACACGCCACCATCCTGGGTGACTCTCATGATTATAACACAAATAGTAACATACAATAAATATCGAAGTATCAACAACTTAACAATAGCAACAAGAACAGTGTCTCTTTCACACTTGCTGCAGTACATAGCGCTCAAACTTGGCTAAATTTCCAGCTACTAACATTATGCATGATTCAACATCAAACACATGCTTGTGCAGTTGGTTGTGCTATCTACACTTAATTTTTTGCTATCACAAAATAATACTGAACAAAGAATATGCATTCACTACTACCAGTACTCATAAAAGAATCAAATAAATTTTGAATAATACATATATGTCACAGATTTAGAGATAATCCTAACAATCATGCAATATGATACTTTTTCATATCACAATATGCACTAAGGATTTTTCACTTTATGACTGCATTAATCTGAATCAGATATGACACACTACTAACTGCAACCAATACTTCATGTGTTTGACTGACATCACAACAGGAAGTAAATGCAACGATCAAAAAAACTGGATGATAAAATTAAGCAATTAAAAAAGACATAGAAATATTTGTAGCAGCAAAATGAAAGATTTTCCAAGCTGACAGCTCTACTGTTAGCAGAAATTTGACATAGAAAAAAATGCAGAAAAAACAACAACTCTAAAATTGTGAATGTGGCCTTGTATTCAACAACATGGTTGACAAGCATATACGAAAGAATATCAAGTAACAATAACTGCATATCTGCATTCTAGAGCCTGGGCTGTTGCCAATAAAAGTATGACAGACTTTGGAATGCACTGACTATGTATGTAATTAAGTAAGTAAATTTATATAATGCACAATGTGGATGGGTACTGTCGAATCTGAAGGACAAGGACGGGATGCGGCTAAGACAACCTAAAAGCCAGGTTGTAAAAAAAACCTGTAACAGGATAATTGCACATGTCCAGTTCTCACAGTCTAACATTACACAGTTTTCAGGATTCAGCTGAAGTGTCAGAATGCGTAATGGACAGAGTAAGCTAAGAGAGCAGATGGTAAGTTACATGCAGCAAAAAATACGAATTACATAACTCACATGGAAATGTATGATGATTAAAACGAATGAAATTGTATGTCACGTCATCCATACGCCAGCACATTGTTTCCTCGGATGCGATGTCTGCGGAGAAAAAATGACAAAAAAGATATTTTATTTGTCTGAGAACTGACCAGCTGGACCTAATCCGTTGCAGCTGAACCTTGTGTTAATCAAATGAAGCACCGGCTGGCATGGTTAATATGCCCTTCTACGCCTGATGGACCACGTGCGACAGCAGTTGTTGTGGAACTAATGGTTGCCTAGCAAGCAGTTTAGGCGTCTGCTAGTCAGCATCCGGTGCATCGTAGAAAAGACCACGAACCTCCAACATCACGGCCAGTTCCAGCACTGTCTTCTGCAGGTGGTGGTTCTCGAGAATTTCATCTTTCGGCATGATTGGGTACGACAGTGGACAGTACCGCGGACCCTACAACACCCCAGCACACTTTCAAACACATGCTGCTGCACAGTGTGCGATTAACATACAAAACATTTCATTGGAAATGGCGACAGAAAAAATAGAAGCACAGCCGTACAAACCACCCATATGTCCAAATAGTCCACTGGTGAAGCAAGATAAGACATCAGTCTCTCATGGCCCTGCAACCCACTGGTGTGGTGCTCATCTCATTTAGGTAAAACTGTGCAGTGTACACAGTATTATGGATAACAGACTACATCTCCTTAAGAATCTGCCATCACCCACCAGGTTTTTTTCTGGGACCATTTCCTACTGCTTGTCAGTACAGGCACATATGTGTGACCAAACTGCCTACAGTCACTGTCTGGCATGCTTAATATCGCAATTCAAAGTGTCATCATGACTGTATTGAAGATGCGCAATGTCGACTTACTCGGAATGCTTTATGCAGACGAAGTGTCACGTAGCAGAAGACGTATCGCAGCAGCAGCACACGCAGAAAGTCATCGGCAAAGAATTGAACAAACGACAAGTCTACAAGTAACCAATCAATGTACAGATGATCCTGTCCAGCTTTTGTCTAGCAGTATGTATACCATTCGATTTGTTTCTGAACCAATTATACTTGACACAGCTCCACAATAAATACAGGTCATATTTCCATCCAAACGTCCACCTAACAGTGTCAGAACACCAAAGAGTATTCGCATTTCTGAAAAATCTTGCACAAATAACTACAAAAAATATCGAATTTAACAAACAACGTTGATTAGTTCTGGGAATAGGCCTAACTAGAACTAATCGAGGAAAGAAGAATGAGCCATGACATGACAAATCTTCATGATGCTTGGCATGTGAGTGAAGTATACCATACTCGAGAAGCATACTGCTTAGATAATATCAGTTCAGCGAAGTGGATACATGAACACACACACTTAGCTGTTGTTTAACTTGCCCACTTTTAGTTACTCCATGTTAGAACAGTCCCCAAAAGTAAACTCGTGGTAAGCATTAGTTACGAAGTGGTTAAATACAAACAGTTATGTGACATGAGACCCACATACTAAATGCATTTGAGAAGATATGTTGGGTGATTAGACATACCAAGTGCCCTTGACCGTGAGAGAAGCCGACTGGCGTCCGCAATGAATTTGTCAACGACACCGAGACATTTGTCCCAGAGTGTGACAGGAACATCGACAATGTTGACGATGTGACAGAATGCCATCAGAGGACTGTGCAAAAACAGCGTAAATATGTTGCCCTTCTGATGCTGATCTGCACTCACCGACAGATAGAAAAATGAACAATAATGGAATATGCTGGTAACAAATAATGCATATCAAATGATACTAAAGAGAACACACACTCACACACCATAGAGAATAAACAGACTAAAACACAGAAATAAACAAAGTAAGCAATATAGACAGCCGGTAAACCTTGCAATGAGACTGGAATCTCTTCCGGTGACAGCAAACATACAAGCGGTTGTCCAAACAAATTCGGCCAGTGCTTTAAACATACACATACACACTGATATTATATCAGAGAACAATCATAGTTATCTGCATAACACCACAGATTACCACCATCCACTTTTAGGTTTAGAGTCGTGTACCTTAAGATACCATGCAGTTACTTTTAGCTCACTCTGCAAGCAAGTAGCTAGATGTTGCGGTTGCTGGCTTGTGCATACTAACAGTACAAGTGCCATTTATCATTACTACACTGTGTCTCAAAAAAACAGCCCCAACATTTTCGACTGTAACTTGAAAATCAATTACCAGATTTTAATAATTTTTGGTACAAATATTCCTGACACAACTTGCCATCAAATGGATGTTCAGTTTCCCACTTCACCTAATGTATGCTTCTGCACTACCTAGGGAAAGCAGATCAAGCGAAATATGCGTTAAAATGAACAGAAAACCTGAAAAAACATCCCCAACATTATCGATTGTACCTTGAATAAAGATTAGCAGATTTTAATAATATTTAACAGTAATATTTCTGACACAAATGGCTATTAAATAAGTGTTTTAGTTTTCACCTCATCCAACGTCTGCTTTTGCACTACCTGGGGAAAGCAGACCAGGCATAATACAAGTTAAAATGAATGGAAAAAAGTCAATAAATTCCATCTATCCTAATTTGTGGGCCCCAACAGGAGGTCTATTACAAGGTTTGACTGTCATGCAGCAGTGTGTCTACCAGAAGAAGTTTAGAAATGTTTGTAAGGTCAAGAAGTGACTGGTAGAGCCTGCATTAGTCTGGAGCAGAACATTATCGATACTGCTGTCAAGTGAACGAAGAAAGCGTCTCCTTGCATGTGTTCGCATAGTGGGCCAACACTTCAAGCAATTTTAATGTAGGCAGTTGAAAAACTAAACAACAAACTGGACAACTAAATGAAATGCCAGCCAGTGTCAGAAATGTGAACAAAATGTGTTTTTACACGTTATGTTAATTAAGCAATCATATCACATTGGATAAAAAAGTGATATTTCGCTGGTTGTGATTTCCCCAGATAGTGCAAATTAAAATGTTGGGTAAAATGGGAAACTAAATGGTCATTTGATGGCAAGTTGTGTCAGGAATATTTGTACCAAAAAAAAATATTAAAATCTAGTAATTGGTTTTGAAGTTACAGTCAAAAATGTTGGGGATGTTTTTTTGAGACACAGTGTACAACTCTGAAGCCTGTAGTATGACACTAAAATTACACAGCAACAAAGCCGTAATCTGACACAATCTGTACAAATGTGTTGTCCATCACAGTACTAACCAAACCAAGCATTGTAGAACTTTGTTAGCTATCAATAAGCTAAACTTCCACCTCACCATTTATAGCAGAACTCGACTGACCTCAAATGCAGAGCTGTTGTCACTGTCAATGATGATGAACAACGGTTTCCGAGTGAATGGATACAAATCACCGGGATGTAAACTAAATGCACACACAATCACATGCATTTTCATAATCAGCATCATTACAACTTTTGTAAAGACAATGCACCAATACATTAACAGTGGTAACCAGACAGTATGCACTATCCACACAAAATTTTAGCATTAGGTCCAGTTCTTTCATCCGTTCAGGAAATAACACCACTCACAACTCGTTTGCTGTCAACATGGCACTACCATTGTGAAAGTTCACCTATTCCATACGACAAAACCGCACCAGACAGCCACAAATATTTGGACAAAAACGATCAGCCTGAGCTAACAGATCTGCCTATAGGCAGTTATATTGATTACCTGCAGACGGTTAAAAGCTGACTTGACATGCGTTAATTTAGATACATGTCTAGAGACTGGTTGAACAACACAACAATATTATTGCTTACATACCAAAATAGTTTACCTGTCTGCAGACAGTAAGCAACCCAGATACTAACAGGGCCTAGCATAGGGTAACATCATAGAGTGAACACAACACGTTACCAGTATACTGCATCATTAAAACCACCATGTCGACAACGAATGTTTTTCCACAACAGGACTTTTCTTTGCCAACTGCCTCCTGATAGCTGTAAAATTCCCTAACTTTATCAGGTTTTCTAATCACTATGCTGAGTATTGCTGACCGTGACACAACTAAACACCAAAGAATGCCAGACTATGCTAACCAATGCATCTCCTTGAGGCTGCCTGGACGTTTGTTTCTGTTAGTCGTGTCGGGCTCTCGACGACTGTTTGTTATAACACCGCCAAAGTCAAATGCAACTGCACATCATATAACATAATAATTCTGTAACAGCTATTGTATACAATATTAACAACAACAATGACAAACTAGCCATTCTTACTTAGCTTAAGTAGCATAAAAGAAATGCCAGGTCAAACCTCAACAAAGCATTTATTGTAAATCCAGGACCACAAACTTGTAAGGACTAAAAATGCAAAACATGAAAATGGTGGACTCGTAAGTATAAGATATGAGCTGTTTTGGTTTCATGGAACTGTACATCATCACTTGTATGCAAGGCCTAGAAGCAGCCCTATCCAAGCTACAAGTACAAACTTAGTATATGCAAGTCATGATTTTTTCACATTCTAGAATTTCACATCTTACATTTTCATGTCCTGCAATTTCAGCATCCCCTATGTAAGCCATGCAATACAAACGTTCCAAACTGCAACAGACAATGTCACTGGTCAGAAATGGAGGCAGAGTAAAAGAAACTGACTATCATCGGAGTGTTTGGCATTGCCTAGACAGCCATCAGCCGAAAGGTAGAGCAGCATCACGCCAGTCGGTGGCAGCTCCTTGAAGCCAGATGCTAGGAATGTAAACAGCTGGCTGATGGTCGGCTTATACAGCAGGTACTTGTGTGGATTGTCACGTCGGTTGATGCTGCTCCCATCCTGTACACACCACCGCCAACGACATCACTGTCAGCTTCTATGCTAATTCCTTCAATGCTACAACAATTTACAATCTACACATACAGTCAATGTTTAAAAGGCCAATTGTGGCATTATAACATCACAAGAAACAAGAAATTTGAGCTAATGCTCACGAGACGCACGAAAGCCTATAGCAGTTCCGGTTAAGTGGTTTAGCTGAAAATTGGGGTGTTCACATGTTATCCAGCGTTAATATACAAATACCAAATTCTCTATCTAGATCGCACAGATGTAACGATGGTTCCATGGCGTCACATTGTGAATGATATAGACTTGTGTCACAGCCCAAAATTGCCAAACAAATCCATAAAACCCCCTATTTTGGCGTTCAAGGTCATTCAAGATCGCTGAATTTGGCGCTAATCGAGAGCCAGTGTACGACTTCCTATTAGTGATTAATAGTAACCTAGGCCCTATCTCGCACCGTTACTGAGATATAGCGACTTATTGGCCAAAAATCGCAAATTTTGCCCACCCCGTCTCATTTAGTTCCCTCGTTCAGGGTGACCCCCTTCAAATTTATGAAAAAAGTTTTTCAAATTTATGGAAAAGCTTTACGGTTCCTGAAACTAGAGTCTTCCAGGCAGCCGACGGTGAAATTTGGTGATCCTAGATTGCACTGTTTTTGACTGATCCACTCTTGTGACAGACATACAGACAGACAGAACTGCGATGGCTAAGATGTGCTGAACGCAGTAGCTGCTTTTGTGCATAAAAAATTAACGCAATACATTAACACGTTAAAAAATAAACATTTTGACAGCACTAATATTTATGACGTGTACATAAAGAAAGGCTCGTACAAAAGGAGTGCGTCCAGGAGCTGGCGAGGTGTCGTAGAGCTGGTTTGACAGGTCTTCCTGCGGCTCTCGCTCCAACGTTTGCAGTATACGAAACATATCCAGCGTTAGCTCGGAAAACTTCACCTGCAGTACCCATGAAAAATCATTATATGTCATGATGATCATATAGGCTCCTGCTAATCACGATGAGGATTATGTCTTCTGTTGCCTTTTGGTTTGTGAAGCTGGCCAATTTTTTTCACAGTTGTTTGAGATCAGTGAAGGGAAAATATCTGAGAACTGCCATGAAACCAACATCAGAACACTGAAGGCAACATCATATGCAAGCAACGTGAAATTTTCCCAACCTATTATACACAAAAAATTGTATGATTTTGTGAGAACCTTCCACTTCTGATATTCATATCCTTAATGTATTCTGTAACAACTGAAAGTGATGAGCTTCAGTATTTTATAGCTCAGAAAATGCTGCACTGTATAAATAACACCATAACTTCAGACACTCTGACAAGCACTTTTGTTAAGCAACTACTGACAAAATAACTATACAACATTCACCAACCTGTTCATGACAGTTGCCTATGATAAGTATTTCCTGAAGGCTAAGATAGGCAGGTGTGCCTTTCTCGAGCGGTGGAGCATTGAGTGGACTCAGTCGATGCGACAGAATGACAGACGATGAGTCAACATCCACAACGTTCACTATCTTGTCAGCCTGCATGCATAAAAATAGGCACATGACAATGTCATGTCCATTAAAGTAGAAATTAACCAGAAAACATTGATTACCACTGAAAACAGTTACTGAGACATTAAAAATCAATAAGATTTCTTCAGTAAGTAAGTAAATAACTATAAAGCACCAAAGTCAAAAAATCAAATACTAGTCAGTGAAATAACAGAAAATGTAGACAAAAAATGACTTAAGGTCTCTTTGAGATCTTATTAGGAATACGCACAAGCGTATGCTGTGTGGCAGTGGGTTCCAAATCTTATAAACTGCAGGGCAAGACAGGACAAAAAAAGATTATGATAAGACCAGACCTCAATGAAAGCTCGAATCTCGCCAAGGACCAATGACCACTCCAACTGGTCGTCTGGACCATACGTTGCTGTGTAGTCATCAATCTGCTTTGCTAATTCCTACAAAGCCACAAAACCACCGCCGCATGCAATAACAACATTCCTGATACAAACACATCGCCTAATAAGACTACAGTGACTTTGGTACTTTGGTCATGGTGGCTAACCAACACATTTCGCACAAAAAACTTTACACAATTTAGCAGAAATTAATTTAAAACTGTCAGAGTATGCATTATTCACATACATGAAAAAACCCAACATCACAGGCAGAAACAGCTCTGTGTGTAATTTGCTAAGAGCTAAGCCACAATGATGCCAAGTCAATACGATGACAAAGTTACAGAAAACAGTATGCCACCAGAACTCTGTAATGAGCAAGTAAGTGGAAACTACAAAATACGGAAAAATGGAAAAACTGAAGGAAACCCGAAGGACAAAACTGACAAATAATCAGACTGAAGAGCAAAGCAACTTACTCGGACAAGATCACGGACTAGTTTCATTTTCTTGAGCAAGAGACAGACGACGATGAACCTGGCGTAGTATCGCAGCTTCTTAACCATGAGATCAGGCCTGCAAGGAACAGCACCAGTACCAGCAACTCTGAAAAAATGAACAAAACAAACAAACCGAAATAACACTATACATGCATCTACTGAAGCAACGACAAGAACAACAACACAGCAACTACGCAGACGATAACACACTGACAGTGGTTCACTAGTGGCAGCTTAAGCATAGGTTAAAGCAGAGCATACATCAACTAAGATACTCTATGCTCAGCTAGGGGAAGAGGGTCATCGTAAAAATGTAGATGCCGTGATTACTGGCAGTGGCTTTATGGCCAGTGTAAGTGAAAGCATACACAAATGGTGCAAGTTCTGCAGAGCAGCAGGCCTAGTTACCACGACTCCCTGCATTCTCGTAACCTTGACCTTGATTCATCCCGCATCCAACTGGACACTCTGGGCCACACTCCGACGCCATCTGTGTCTGTCAAGAGCTGCCACCTCTGCTTCCTCACAGGTGAACCCCAATTTTGCAGGTCTGCATTGACTGCGTCCTCCAGTTTGCTCTTGGTCGACCTGGTCTTCTCTTGTATCCTGGTATCTGCCAGTACAGTGCTTGCTGTGGTATGCACTGGTCACTCATAGGTGAACATGTGCAAGCCAGCGAAGTTGTCTTTCTCTCAAACATTCTTGAACCGTCAGTTAACTATGCCAGGCGCCTGACAAACATAAGATGTGCTGCACTCACTGTGTTCAATATTCTCCAGCTCAAAGCAACAGGAAGCTTCCATTCAAAGAACCTTGGTTTGTGCAGAATTTCATTTGTGATTCTGAACTACTTGAATGACACATTTGAAGCACCATGAATGGTTAACGCGTGTATTCTGCAAAATAATGCAACTTCAGATAGTCACAGCATAGGGCGAGACAGGTTCTTAGACCAGCTATCTGACTATAATGGACGGAAAGTCAGTTTATCTATCTGTCAGCCACCTCTAGCGCTTTCCCCGATCAACCGCTGTGGCGTTTGGCGTTAGAGTCCTTGGGCCTTGGGTACATGCCCCCTACCTGCCCCCACCGGCAGCTTGAGGGGTGGGGGGGGTTGAGTTGCAGGTCTTCTTTCCCCGCTGATTCTGCCAAATTGGCTTCGTGGCATCATTAGTGTGCATTCATTTCACTAGCTTACTTTGCTAGTATGCATAAAGATCTTTTAGACAAAGCTACCGCTGAAAATAATATCATGTTAACTGAAATGTGCGAATATATCAATATATGAATAAGAGCAAGGCAATACTAAAATGCTAACAAGTACACTCAGCTACGATTCACAGGCAACGGAAAGAATTATTTGGAATAATGGTTAAAGAAAACACAAAAACACTACTCTAGTAGCCATAAGCAACATTCATGAACCAAACAAAAAACAACAAAAACATAAATAAAAAAAATAAAAAAATAACACACCTACTCATCTGATACAACTATCGCAAACTGTTGTACAATGTTACAATACTTGTATTTGAAAATTCAAAGTGGTGAAGGTATTTACCATTTAAGAGAGCCAAGCAATGACGACTGGTAAATAGCCAATGTCATTTAACTGATATGCCAATATGTGTGAGCAACTTTAAAACAATTATTACCTTGAAACAAAATGAATGACAAAAATAATTTAGATGTAATGAAACGCCTTTAAACTCTAAGCCAACAGCATTTTAACCACACTGGTGCTCCCTGATTAGGCAAAGTTATTGTGCAAATTAGATATTAACAAATAGATACCTTTCTTCTTTATTTGCCTTAGAGTAATATCCACGCATACGTATGGCAGAATAGAAGGCGTATGATTCATTCAAGTAATTCGTCTCACTTGTTCGCAAACTGCAACATAAGCATTACCTTGAACATAAATGGCAACGTTGCAAATATCGCATATCTACTTCCTGTATTCATTAATATGTTACACAGACAATGCTAGGATACAGAGACAAAAGGCAAGTGGGCGACTAAAGAACAATAAAATTACAGAGAATGACGCCAGCCTTAAGAGCGTAATCGACTTAGCAGTTTTCTGCAATCCATTAAGGAAACCGAACGCAGTTTCGTGAAACTGGGGTTAAATTGCGAAACCGTCTCTGAATCAGGTTTTGCTGGTTGAAACCGAGTTTTTGTTTGTTTACTTGTGCAAGACGTAAATAAAACCAAAATGAAGATAAATTCATTGTTTAGCATTGTATATTTATGTAATAGCATCATATGGCAGATATTTTCATATGTGTGTGTGTGGTAAATGTGAATTTTTGACAAGATTATTGTTTTACGTGTATGTATGCCTGGTCATCGTACCGTATCAATCGCCGGCTATTTACCGGTACCATCTATTGACAACTGACTGAAAAAACTGAGAATTTTGCGTAACAAAACAGTCATGCATTGTAGCATTGCGAATGTCGTTTCATAGCACATCGTCTTGGTCTTCAATGAACAGAAACTGCAATAATATCGTTATACTATATCACGCGGTGACACACCCCATTGCACGTTTGCATGGAAACCAGTTTTGTGCAATCCATTTACACATGGAAACCTAAACCCAAAACTGGTTTCAGTTTTGCTAAATCGATTATGCCAACGCAAATGCAAACGGTGGAAGCTTAAGACAGAGCTGAGTAAAAATGAGTAATTGGTGGCCTGTCTTTGTTCTACAGTAAGTGTTGAGGCATCATTCAACAGCAGGCTACAGCAATGAACTGGCTTAAGTCACACACATAACAAATCAGTGTCACAACCCAAACAACCACAACTAAAGTCAGTCTGGTCATCCCTCCAAGAGTAGGCAGACAGCGAGTACCAATAAAAGCTAAGGTGAAAACAAAGGCACTAGTTACACAATGTACTGTGGTTAGACTAACAATGCAAACAGACATCAGCTACACCCTCTGGGCCTTATGATTTAAAAACGAATTAATATTACAACCCAACTTATGCAAGCATCAAAGAAATTACCATTCTCTTAAATGGATCACCATGCCTGACAAACTGTGTCCTACGATAACACAAAAACCAACAACTGCAATGAATCCAATGGACAAATGCTAATACTGACTAGTAGTGGTAATAGAGCTGGCCAATTTTGGATGCAATTTCACCAATCTGCCACCGTTTCAAGCCATACTTTGCATCAAGCACTTGCCTGCACATACAAACAGTCGCTAAATGGCATAAAGCGTACAAGTTAGTATGATCATTTATCATGTTATGCTAAGCAGTAATACTTCAGTGAACTAAAACTGAACTGAAAACGAACAGATAATTGAAACTCAAAAAATTTGGCAAAAAGTGCCAAGAATCACTAACATCAAAATTATACACTATAAAGCTTCTCGAACACGAGTACTGTACAAAATCATCTAACAGGTACTTGCGAAAATGACTGCATAATGACTTTTACAATAGAGTTCATTTCCAAAAAAGTGTTTTGAGCACAACATTATCACTAAGACAAGGTTACTGTCGGTATGTGTGATGAGTGTCCTGATGTACACGGCCGAGTCATGGACGTGCAAGAAAAGTGACATGAACCATCTCCAGGCTTTCGAAATGAAACGTCTACGAAGGATATTAAACACAAGATGACAACAAAAAATCAGGAACAAAGAGATTATGAAAAGAATGGGCATAAGTGTCAACATCATGCAGAGAATGATAGAGAGGAAACTGAACTTCTATGGCCACATATGCTGGATGCCAGACGACAGGCTGATTAAACAGGTTTGTTTTCGGCATAATGGATGGCAAGAACAAGAGAGGAAGACCGAAAAGAAGATGGACAGACGACAAGGATATCAGCACCCTCTAAGAATTGGCGATGGACAAGAAGAAATGGACACATTTCTTGAAATATGTCATGGACACCAACGGGCACTGAGCCCATGGAGCAAGAAAAGAGAGAGAGCGAGCTAAAATACTATTCTAAAATAATCTGATGTAGTGCAACTGCAGCAGATCACCAGCCCTGTTTACGGTATAAAGAGACAACTGATACACATTACAGCTTTACTGCACCCATCATTTATCCAGGTGGCAGTCTTGCATTTCAACTGGCAGCAGGGAAGCAGTGACTGCCTGCTACTGAAGACTTGTTGCTTCATTGCCGGTGCTAACAGATAGGTGTCAATTTAGCGCCGACCGTAGGGTCGTGAGCAGCCGTCAACGATGGGCATTATGCTATGCCACGCGACCACTGACCAAGCGTTTGTTAGTCATGCCAGCGCTGCTGACTGTGTGAAAATGACGGGCTGACAGACAGACAGCCAGAGATCAGGCCAAAGAGGAGCAGCGGCAAGCTCTTGCCGTTCAGAGCACACACACACACACACAGACATGCATCGTTAGCCACGTTAACCCTTTATGCGATCTATTTTGGCACTACTATTCCGGCGAATACTAATACACTTATTCGGCCTACTATTCGGACCGAATAGAATATTCGCTATTCGGCACAGCCCTAATATATTCGTTATGATTTGTGTACCGCCACTGTATACTATAATCTAGTCAATCGGCTGCAAGATCAATGAACCACACGTGTGCGTGGGGCGGGCACTATATATATACAACAGATACACGTTCAGACGGCGGTATCGCTGTGACAAACGGCGGCGGCGGCGGTCGGAGTTTGAAGGGTTAAGGCGCAGCAGCAAGCAGGGCTAAGCGTGAAGTGGTCAGCGACGGATTAAGCTTGGTCGGTGGGCGGGTGGGCTATGATGCAGGCACAAGCAGGCACGACTGGGCACCGGGGACGCTCAATGATCACAGCAAGCACCTAGCTGCATGGGCAGCGAATATGATGCGGGCTGGCGGCGACGCTGTGACGCCTGTCACACGCCTCATCTGCCACAGACCACCCACCACGCCACGCCAGCCCCACCGTCCCCCGCACCAGTCATGTCATCTGTGTACATCAACATCCGCCCGCCCAGTGATAGTCTTTATCAAAGTAGTAGGCGCAATCACCTCGCCAAAATATTCAGGGACCAGCAGCAACGGGAGAGGCACCAAAGGCACTGAAAACGCCACAGATAATCAGCAGGGTGCAAATAGTATGGCGTCATCCCTTCCAGTTCCCTATATGGAGTCTGTAGCAGACATGGTACAGTCACAGTGTAATCATATACCTGATGGTATTTATAAGGCCTTCTCGGTGACGGGGAGGGACGGGGTTAATCCTAGTCGTCTGGCCTCCCCTTCCTCTCAGCAAAATGCAGATCAGCTATGATGCTGACGGAGGGGCACTTTTATTGAGTGCGGCGGCGTTGTCCGTTCGCGCGCGCGGCTGACAAAATATTAATGGCCGGCACGTGCTGTGTGCTAAGTTTACGCGTGCGCCCGGCGTTAAGAAGCGGCGCTGGGGCCAGTGGCTGCTGCTGGCACGAGCTAGCTGATAGAACGGCGGAGGGACGAGCGTGTTGTAACACGAACACGACCAGGGCGCCCGCACCATGCGACCGACAGACGGACCGACGCGGCATGAATATTTCACAACTGACCGACCGACCAGACCAGACCACGGGCACGCGCCTATACCGCCAACCCAGTCCCACCGACCGACAATGGCTACCGTACTCAACACGGCCACAGCAACGCTTCGCAACCAGCCAGCAACGATAGGACATAGACCCAGCCCATCACTGCACTGTGACCACTAACGGTATAAGGCCTGCAAAATTTTGTGCTTCATGTGGCAGCCGGCAAAAACGTAGGAATGGGGGGGGGCATTCTTCCACAAATTTGTATATTTTTACATTATAACATGTCATGTAATATTACACAACTCAAAACAAGAAATTTGAGCAAATGCTCACGAGATGTGTGAAAGCCTATAGCTGTAGCAGTTCCTGTTTGCAAGTAGTCAGTATATCTCTAGCCATTTCGTCGCAATTCATTCTTGAAGTGCGCGCTGCAGCCAAAGATCGCAAAAATCAATAAAACCCCTTATTTTTTAAAGTTCGGGATCTTTCAGAGTCATCGATGTTGATACGACTAAAAAGCTCGTCACTATTGCTTGTTGTTATCGCCAGCATGCCCATGGTGATCTGCAATCGTTTTCATGAAAGACTGGCCAACAATGGAAAAATAGTGACTTTTACAGGGGTACTGCTCTATATGATGCCCTCGTGTGCAGGTTTCCTTGAACCTAAAAAATCAAGACTTGGAGCATCGAAATCTATGTTCAATGCCGAAAATTTCATACACTGCTCATCCTTGTCTATCTCAATTGATTTTGGCGCAATTCGCTCTTGAAATGTGTCTCGCAGCCTGAAATTGCAAAAAATCCATAAAACCCCCTATTTTGGTGTTTAAAATTATGCAGTCGTTGATTTTGGTGCCAATCATAAGCCAGTGTACGACTTCCTATTAGTGATTAACAGTAACCTAGGCCCTATCTCACACCATTTCTGAGATACGATGACTTATTGGTTGAAAATCACAAATTTTCCCTAGTCCTCTCTCACTTAGCGCCCCTGCTCGGGGTGATCCCTTTCGAATTTATGGAAAAGCTTTACCGATCTTAAAACTAGAGTATTCAAAACAGCCGACGGTGGAGATTTGATGACCTTAGCTTGCACCGTTTTTGACTGATCCACCCGTGTGACAGATAAACAGACGAACATAAGTGCAATGGCTAAGACGCGCTAAAGCAGTAGCTGATTACGTGTGTAAAAACAAACTGATACAACAAATAGTACATAAGAGAATCAGGGTTGAAAATCACGATTTTTAAAAAAAATTGAAAGCATCGATTTTTTTTATTTAAATCAGATTTTTTATTTAAATTGCGTTTTTGATTTTTAAAAATTTTTATTAGATTTTTACACCATTCTATGCTATCTGTGATAACCAATGTGTTATCTTTATCTGTTAGTTTGTGGATGACAGTAATTGGGCTTGATTAGTTTCTTTTTTTTAAATTACACATGTTATTTTTTATAGCAGCCTGGCAAAGAACTATTTACAATTTTGACCTGGTGATGCATTCTAATGTTTGTGAATATTTATGGGGCTGCAATTTGTCAGACTTTTTAAGGCAAATGGTAGACAACGACAAAGGCCATAACATTTCTAATACCTGTAAGCATGCTGATTGCTGAAATTAACTACCAAAAACAACATGAGCAATTAACAAGAATCAAGGCTGAGTAATTGGTGATGTTAACTTTGGTACAAGTGCATCAGGTTAAACTGACTTACCAGCTCAGATGTAACCAAATATTAATGTAGTCAGCAAAAGAAATTGAGTTAGCAAGCACTACATGCACTAAATATCAATAATAGATTGCAAACTGAAAACAGCCAGCACATTTACACAAAAATTTGTAGTTTTATACTCAGTGATTTAAAATTTTTTTTAAATTGTGATTTTTATTGTAGATTTAAATCATGATTTAAATCGATTTAAATCAATGACTTAAATCACTTGATTTAAATTGCATCAATCCTGAAGAGAATTGAAGTAAAGATAATGCAGCAGTACAGACTAGAAGCAAAAAAGTTTCTTTCACTACAAACAAACTCAAAGATGCACTAATGTTTTGGGGTCCAATAAATATTTCAGGGAAACAGGCTTTTCTCAGGACAAACCGGAAGCACAAAAATTTTTAGGCCCAAGACATGCAAGACATGACATGCACCCCATGACACTGATTCAATGACTGAACGGAAGGAACACGAAAACGATGAATTGCGCGAAATCATTTTCTGCAGCCCTGCAATTTGGTCCATCATTTTTCAGTTCTTGCATTTTCAGCCCCAGGTGCTGTTAGTTTGTTTTTTCTGCTTTTGCACATTCAGTACCCCCAGGTCCCAGACACATCAACCGAAGCAGTCTATAACAGGCTCAGTCAAATGACGTGAATACCAGCAGATACTACACGGAATACAATGAACGGTTTTTAGTGCCATTTAGATGTACCAGAAGCCCAGAAATGTATTAAGTATATTTAGCAAAGCAACCAACAGAGGCCTCATTCAAAGACAGTAAGAACACGGTATGCTGAGCTGTTACCACTGAGAGCAGTTAAACACTGTATCGAAATTATCCTGGCAATGCCTCTACAGCAGTTAAGACACTGCCACAAACTCAACACCTCTAGGCCATGTCTAGCACCAACAACTCAACTACCAAAATGGTGTGACCCTGATCAAATATCACACAGTATGCCTGTAAGAGTACACAGTGTGTACATTCATTGGAATCTACCTGAAAGCATTACCTGCCATGTGAGATCATTTGCACACAGCAATCAGAAACAAAACTTCTTATGTGTATTGTGGAAAAGCTGAAAAAGGAGACAACTGGTGTTGGATCAATAATCGCAAGAGAACCGTACAAGAAATTAATAATAAAACTGCAAATTCTGCATTGTTTGCCACAATCTACTTGCAAATTCCTAAAGTTTTTTACACAAAAAATTTACAGCCTTAATAACAATGGAAAAACTTTTACAGAGATAAATTTTTTTAGAAATCGCATACAATGGACGATTCTAACTACCAAATACCACATACCATCATCATCATCACATCAATTTTCATATGACTAATGCAAGAAATAATGCATCTCCTACCTGTTCTGCTGCTGAAATTTCCACAGTTTTGTGTAAACGTCAAAAGTTCGACCAAAATATGACTGCCACTGTTTATGTCCATATTGTGGTAAATCACTGTCATAACACAAATAGTGGAACAATCAGCACAACAACTTAATGGCTATGCTAAAATTTGCAAATGATCAATCTTACTCCCCAGCTCACTTGTCATTGCTTACTGCGGATATCACAGAAATAAACCCCCCAAAATGAACAATGGTAAAAGGGGGATGTGCGGATCTGCAAATACGGCAACGGGTAAAAGATGGATGTCGATGCGGAGGACATCCACATTTTACCCATGGTACTCAGCCATGCCTCTGGACCAATAAGCGGTGTATAACTGTGCATTAATTTGGAGCCTTTGCGCTGGACGTTTGGGCGCCATGCTTTGTGACTAGAACGTTATTAAAATTACTGTACTTTGCATATCATTTGAGTTAAAATCGTAAGTTGGCAAAATAAGAAAGTTGGCAAATCTGGCTTTACAATAGTAACTTCTTGCTGCACTCAGTAGTCATCATTGTCGTTATCTGTTGTTGTCTGTGACGTCACTGTAGGCCTATAGGTGCGTTCTCACTGTACGCGTTAAATCGGGTGAATGATCTCAAGTGACTGTTCAATAAAGTCCTAATCCATTTGAAATCGTCCATGTGCGTTAAAATGTGCGCAGTGAGAATGCACCTTACGTCGTCATCGTGCATTGTTGTGCATCGTCGTACCCACTGTGCGTTGTCGTCATCCGTCGTCGTCGCCAAATATCATCTCTGCACGATATACGTCGATGTCGCACTTCGTCATGCGTTATTGCACGTCGTCATCATTGTATCTTGCCATTGTGTGTTGTCGTCGTCAAGTGACAAAGCAGATCACTGTTTTCTGAGTAAATGCCTAGATGAATTAGCGATCAGGAATTAGGCTATTGTCTAGGCCCCTGCAGAGTGTAAACTGTGAAGAAATTCACAGCGGCAGACTTCAAATGACTGCCACCTATAATGCATCTGCTGAGTAGTTAATTACAGAGCAAAATGTTACCTATAACTAGGCTACTAAGAATGACTGAAAAACTCGAGAACTGAATAATAATGTAGGCCTACATGACAACTGTTATCCGCACATCTGTCTTCTACCCACACATCCGCACTTAGCATCCACAGATTTTATCTGCCTTTTACCCATTGCCACAACCACACATCTGCTTAATACCCATAGCCCCCAAAATGATATTTTTTTGCACCTGTCCAAAACATGACTTTTGACCTAACGATATCGAAGCCAGATACATGGTTCCTACTAATCTGCATCATTCATTTTCCCTGACGTTCCAAGACAAAATGAATCGTTTTCCCCAACTAATTTGTTCATGCGAAATACCAATGCTGGTTTTCAACTGCTTGCAATTACAATGGAAACAAGGGTGGCAGAACAAATTTTAAAGCGGAGGTACAAATAATCTCAGAGCAAAGCAAGCAGAAAAAATTTTGAACTGTTGTACCGGTACGCAGTCGACGAATAACAGTTCAAATTTTTTTCTGCATCTTTGTTAACTTTTGCACCCTAGTACCTGAAAATAAAGTTTATAAGATGATCTAAAATTACAGATAACTGGTACGACAGGCTCTCTAGTACGTCTATGTGCTAATCTAGCAAAACCCCAATAAAAGCCACAACTGACCGAAGGCCATTAAAAAGCTGCTTTGATTTCTCCAAATAGTGACAAAACTCCGTAACGATTTTGCGCTCGTTATCATCCATGTCGACGGTGTTTGCCATGTTGGAGACGGACATTGACTGCTGATGCGACAGTTGTCCGGCCTTGAATTCCGATCGCCGTTGCTTGGCCCATGTCGACGGAGAGTAGACATTGCCTGCTCCGCCAGCGCCCACCGGCGCCACGCTTACGTCACGCACTGACGACGTTTTCGCGGCCGTACTGTGCAAAATCACTTTATACAATGCTAACAGACGTCCCGATTCTGTTTGTTCAGAATATCCCCTAATTTTAAAGCAAAATTATCAAAAACAACAACAAATTTAATTTGCATCACTGCGCATGATCAGAAATGACGTCAACGTAAAATATTTAACTTTGTTTATATTATGCAACTAAAAATAAAGCAAATCGACGGGCTTAGGTTGTCGACGTCAATTGTCAACTTTGTCAAATAAAGCGTCACAGCTATTAATACGTGTTGTTCTCATACTGCCAATTACAAAACGTTATTTAATAAAAATACTTATATTAATAAATGCGAATAAAAAAATTAACGAACAATTTTAAAAAATAATTGAGGACCGTTAGTCTTCTGAGCTGCAAGTTTTTGATGTCTTGTATTCATTCTATACTAGCTGTGTGTGCAAACTTTTTGTATTTTAGTTTATTTTTACATGAAATGAGGTTAATATGCCGTGAAAATTGAAGAACAGAGTAATTAATTGTTGTTCATACATATATGCTTGGTTATCTAGCACTGAACGCGGCTAGCGCCGATGCGTCTGCTGTTGGGGGTGTGGCGATGGATGCCCCTCCCGTCCTGAAAAGTTTATAAGTCGCAGTAACGTTAGTTTTGCCCGCGCGCCGCATTTTGCGGCCATATTTAACTGCTGAGATGCAGTTATGCAACCGATATTTAGTGGGTTTTTGTGGAATTCAAAATTTAAAGTGCAAATGACAGTGATGTGCGTATCCTGAAATATTTGAGTCCCCAACAGTCCGCAGATTTTGACCAAGGATTCGCTGTCAGTCCGCGTCCGCAACAAGAGAGAAATATTGGATCCTTGTTTTCCGTCAGCGTCCGCACTGAATAGACCTGCCTCTAGACATTAATGCGTAAGGTAGGCCACTACGTGCCTAGGCCTATAGTAGATTACAATTTACCGGTACCAGTGCTATCGTACTACGCACGTCTTAACACACACCATTTCTATCTGTTTTTAAATTTCATTAGGAAAAAATTACACCTATCACAAAACAGGATCCGCGTCAGTCTGACTCCGCAAATTTCGTCACAGAACAAGATCTACATACTACAATTTTTGCTGATGTTGTTGGCCTTCACGTGATTAATCCCTGTACATCCCTCTGTGTCTTAATTCAAAAATTTTGTCATCACAAATCAATTGCTATGTCATAACTGTCTAAGAGATTTTAAGTTCAAGTGTCTTTTTATTTAATTGATTAGGCAGTTTACTAAATCATTTATTTTACAAATTTTGCAGTTATTTGTTGCTGTTTGTGTTTAGAATTGTGAGATAAATGACACTGAAAATTGTTTTCATTTTTGCGCGCGAAAGCAGCTACTGGTTTCAGCGTGTCTTAGCTATTGCAATTCTGTCCGTCTGTCTGTCACGTGGGTGGATCAGTCAAAAGCGATGCAAGCTAGAATTACCAAATCTTTACTGTCGGTTGCCTGGAAGACTCTAGTTTCAGGAACCGTAAAGCTTTTCCATAAATTTGAAGGGGGTCACCCCGAACGAGAGCGCTAAATGACAGGAGGTGGGCAAAATTTGCAATTTTTGGCCAATAAGTCGCTGTATCTCAGTAACGGTGCGAGATAGGGCCTAGGTTACTATTAATCACTAATACGAATGACCTTGAATGCGAAAATAGGGGGTTTTATGGATTTTTTTGGCGATTTCGCTCTGCAACACAAGTCTATATCATTCTCAAGGTGCAGCCATGGAACTATCGTTATGTGCACTTCGGCATGACTGTAATAAAGGTGTTGTATTTTATCCCAAATTCCGGCAAATCTAACTCAAACAGCGATAGAAATTTTTGTTGCATGATTTCGTTGTATTGTGAGTGCAACAATTTATTATTCATTACATTTCTGATGCAAGTATTTGGTGAAACTGCTTGCATATCTTACAGCATAATTTGCGACATTTTGTTCGATGGTGCTGCCACCTCGGGAGTTGGTTTACAATGCCCAGTACTAACTAACGCTGATTGATTGCATTGATCGACTTGTTATAATTTTACGCACGAAAGCAGCTACTGCTTTCATTACGTGTCTTAGCCATTGCAATTCTGTCCGTCCGTCACATGGGTGGAACGAGATAGGGCCTAGGTTACTATTAATCAGTAATCACTAATAGGAAGTCGTACAGTGGCTCTTGATTTTATGGATTTTTTGGTGATTTCGGGCTGCAACACAAGTCTATATCATTCACAAGGTGGCGCTATGGAACTCTCGTTATGCGATCCAGATAGAGAATTTGGTATTAACTTAGTGTGAACACCCCAATTTTCAGCTAAACTACTGAACCGGAACTGCTATAGGCTTTCGTGCATCTCGTGAGCATTAGCTTAAATTTCTTGTACGTAAAAAGTAATTTAATAAATTTACATTCCAGTTAATAATTTTGAGTGTATGACATATATGTTAATGTGATAGTAATGCAACTGTGTTTTTACAGCCAAACATGTTTCTGACTCTGGAAGAAGTTGTGCGATGGCTTGGACTTTCGGTGTTTGAGATTTGGCTTCACCTGATTGGTCTAATTGTGTTCAGCATATTGCTTGTCCTGCGGCTTGACGGTGTCACAAATATGTCATGGTGGAATGTCTTTATTCCCATGTACACTGCCGATGCTCTGAATGCATATTTCTGCATAATTGTATTTGTGCGGACTATACGACTGGGAAATCGTCGAGCAGCTTGCCTGCGCTTTTTGTCTTCGTGTATTCTTCTAGTCTGCTTGTTTGTGTTCAAGTTACTGCTCTGTCAGAAGCTTATGAATGAGAACATACTGTCATTCTCCGAAGTATTCGCATCGTTGTTTGTTGCACTTCAGATACTGATGGTTCGAGCGTGTCAGGCTAATGCATGACTGAACAGTATATGTCTTTTGTTGAACAGCTGCAGCATTGTTATCGTTAAGTTAATGACATTACAGGAAACCAGCGATATACTATCAGTTCTACTGTCTTCTTCTGTTTTTGATATTTTATTTATCATAAATCACAACATAACACAATAAATATTATGATCACCTTTTAAGTCATTGTATGTAAACAAAGTTAAATAAGCAAAAATATTCATTGTAAATGCAAACATCAAGTCATAGGCAGTGACATTTATGCAGCATTATTGCTGCCCCTTGCTGTCCTGAATAACAAATAGAAATGCATGCAGCATCAGCATTATAAACCTGCACTAGATCTGTCATCTGAGGCTTATTAGTTCGTCTTTTTGTATATCTTAAGCAAACTATTCACTGCAGTCTTACAAAATAGAATAAAATTGCCCCAGTAGCTGGTGTTCCATCCCTGCAGACCCTTTGCTTGTGATTGCTAAGGAAGTTTATGAGTTACAACACTACCCCAGTCCCGAACTAATGCTTTTGGTGACTGGCATCCACAAAATTTGCTGCCCACAAAATTTGCTGCGCCAAGACTGGACAGGTGCCACTGCCACTGCCTGTCAGTAGTAACAAAACAGTGTATAAAACTGCTGAACACTTGCAGAATTATATGTCAGCGAAGTCAGCTTTTTCATGTATATACATTGTGTCCTGTAAAAAACTGCTCCCCTGAACATCGTGCAATAACATCTGAACGAATTTGAATAAAGTTTTGTACACTTAATCCCAGTTTTTTACCGGACACAGTGTATTTTTCCATGTTTGTCCTGTGACTTGAAGTCTTGTGACATAAACTGCCAATAAATATCACAGGCCATATATTAGAAATAATTATAAAAAAATAATGACAGTATAATGTGCATAGTTTAGTTAACAAGTGTAACAGTTCAGTCAACAAGTGTCTGGTGCACTGTCCCAGTTCATGCATTAGAAGACAACCTTACAGTCTGCTTAGCTTAGCTCACTAACTGACCCAGCTTTCCAGCAGCTACTTTTGGCAATTTATGGCTGCAGCACATTGTTTAGAGGTTGAATGCCTTCCTGTCGCCCAACCACCATTGTCAAAGTACTGAAGGTATCCATTCTCGTGCATAGCAAAATGCACCTTTGTAAAGTAGTGCAATCAGCCAGCAAAATAAGCAGACACGTATGTCAGGAATTAATTATGAAAATAACTACAAATAATCTATAAAAAAGAGCACCAAACAGTTGACTAAAATGGACAAATAGTTCTGCAGTATGTCTAGAAGTAGTATATTTTTCAGCAATGTTTCATATAACTGATGACTCCTAGAGATGGCCTGTAGTGAGTGGTAACTGGACAGCTGGCCCTCCTCCATAGATAGCATACAAGAAGTGCCACATGGCCGATGACAGTTGTACATAGTCAGTGTTGGAAACCAGCTGATTCATGGAGGTCTCGCCACAAAACACTTCTTTGAGATACTGATTGTCAACAGGGCCAGGAACTTCTACACAATATACAGTAAATGATCATCAAATGATTGATATACAAGAGCACGGCTCAGATATTGGTCAGTAAAAAGACAGTTAATTGTAACCTACATGCCAACTATGTAGGAATGTGTTACTTTGTTTGATTTTTTGAGCTGTCGCTGATACAGCTCTTTAAAACTGAACAAATCTTAGCAGAAAGCGTATGTCTGTCTGTCTGTCTGTCTGTGTGTCCGGTCTATTTATAGCTCCACTGACACGGCGATCGGAATGCTTGCTCAGAATGACCAACCGACCGAATTGGATGGACGGAAAGCATTGACTGGCACATGCTTGGTGCTAAGTCAGTCATTAATTAAACTCAGCAAGATCAACAATAAGTTCCTGGCCCTGTTGACTTTGGCTCAGCTGTGTGCCAATTCTGGTCTGTCGATTTTTGATCTTTTGACGCTGGACGTACTTGTTATAATGTGGGGATTTATGTTACTTCTTGGGTTGTTAAGCAAACACATTTATTTGTATATTTTTTACTATAGCCCCAGTACGCAATTTCCGAGGGCTGAAATACTAAACTACAGAAATTATGTCCGGAATGGTTACGATGTGGGCTCGGAAATTGCAAAGGCATGCCGCGTTGAAGCTTTGGACAGTGACCGACAAGCGCTGGAAGAGGAATCGGTTTCACGGGGGTCCTGTCGTCACCTCGGTCAAACGTTTTCCGATTTGTACCAAAAACGCCTGGGTGCTTACACTCATGGGTCCAAGTGTTTCCAGTGCCATTTGTCTAAGCTATGCTTGTCTATCTGTCCTCTGTCCACCTCAGTGCACCAACCGTGGACCAATCGATTGCTGCTATGGGATGGTCGGCAGCTTTTGGCTCCTTGCCGTGGCAATGTGACCTGGTACTGGCAAGAGCTGTACAAGTCATCATTCGTCAACACTGCGGATGTTTAATACAAATTACAAAACAATGCATGCAGCGGGCATCACACCCACCCGTCGCGCAAACTCCACTTGCGTAGATCCATTGTACAATTTATATTTTTATTCCGCCCATAAATGTTAGTTTTCGGAGCTAAGTTATGTTTGCTGGAATTTCTTTTGTTTCATTGCGAGTTCTCTGTGTTTCGTCGGCCGATCGCTGCAAAATTTTGGTCCGTGATCGGAAGTGTGTTCGATTTTATAATCCCTATCATGATGTTTGCAGCTAAAGTGCTAACTGTGAAATGCGAAAGCACGAAATCTGTTTAAGTGTAAAGTGCGAAAGAAAATGCAAATTTTGTGTTGCATTTTTTATTTCTCGATTTGCCCTGTCTTACTGCAACAACTGATGAGCCCACTGACGGTTCTGGTTAATTGTCATTGGCAAACATCGGAGTTCATTTAACGCTCGCAACATCGACTGTTGTGTTTTATAGACCTAGTCTATCTATAACCTGCAATCTTGTTTATTTATTTATTCTCTGATTCATTTCTATTGTCGTCAGCAACAGCTCATTCAAAGCTATTAGCTTGTTCCTGTTAATTTTTTGTTGTCAGCACCAGTGCAAGTGATTACCTAGGTAACCATCTCCAAAATGACCTAAAATGTGTCAGGCAAGACTTTAAACCCTATTCACTGTTCAGTATTTATTTTACTTTATTTATTTAATTGTAATAGTATGCATTTAATATTCAACGCTTGACTTTACTGCTCGGTATGTGGCACAAAAGCAAATGGCAGTTTGTGATAACAAAAACTTGTATCTTTTGTTATTTTCTTTTAAAACAAATCACAAAATAATTTGTAGACAAGCATACCACCTTAAACATATGATGCACAGCTTCATTAAGGTTGAGCAATTTTTGTGCATGCATACCATCAGTGTCTCCTCGGGCAAATCGTTGCCAGGAATGAAACCATTCTGGGCTGATGGCAAATACATTCTCTTCACCATTCTCATTGTTCAACTCGCCGTTCATCTGCCCATGAACAACAGCTGACAAGAATAGAATAACGCTTAGCTTCTGAAAACAACAAGCTCTTAGTTCAGATTACTGTCGCGCTCTAACGCATGTCGTGATGGTTATTGCAACTTACCATGTAGCCACAATACCGCACGACTGGCACACCATAGTGCGTTCAAGGTCATCCAAGGTCACTGATTTTAATGTCATTTGAAAGCCAGTATTCGACTTCCTATTATCCATAGCAACCTAGGCCCTATCTTGCACCGTTTAGCCACAATACACCCATTACAGAAAACGACAGATGACGACGGACGACAACTGTGTAAGACGCCTACAGCATTGCTGTCATCTGGCGTGCTTCGACTCGACTCGGTGTTCCCAGCATGAAGGAACCACACGGGCTGGTCTGTGATGACGGCAACTCCGTCGGCAAGCGGCCTGACGGTTTGACATTGCTGCCATGGAACTCTGGGCGCAGCGCCACTTGGGACGTCACAGTGGTCGACACTCTGGGAAACGCTTATCTGCAGCAGAGTGCCATCACCAGTGCCAGTGCCGCTGAGACTGCAGCTGTCAGAAAAAGGAACAAGTACAGCTCACTCAGCAGCACCCACGACTTTTTTCCAGTGGCACTGGAAAGTGGAAACACTTAGACCCATGAGTGTCAGCACCCAGGAGTTCTTGGCACAAATCGGAAGGCGTTTGACTGAGGTGACGACGGACCCCAGTGAAACGACATTCTTTTTCCAGCGCTTGTCGGTCACCGTCCAACGCTTCAACGCGACATACCTAGCTGACACGTTCGCAATTTCTGAGCCCACACCGTAACCATTCTGGACATAATTTCTGTAGTTTAATATTTCAGCAGTCGGGAATTGAGTACTGGGGCTATAATAAATAAATATATAAATAAATACATATTTTCTTCACAACCCAAGAAGTAACATAAATTCCCACATTATCGCACGTGCGCCACAGCACACACGGCTGTGCCGAGACAATCGACCGACCAGCTAAGCCAAAGTCAACAGGACGATTCCCGGCAACGTCTGTTGATCTCGCTGAGTTTAATGACTAGCTTAGCGCCAAATGCGCGCCAGTGCTTTCCGTCCGTTCCGTCCATCCAATAGGGTGTCGTTGCTATAAATAGAGCGTACAAACAGATAGACAGACAGAGCGCCTGAGCAACCAAGAGTGATGTCTAGCGACCAGCGTGCAACAGTCAATAAACCAATTACCATACTGCTTTTAGTCTTGTGTCTCCAAGTTGCCACAAATGCTTTCAAAGGCTGAGCTTTGAGACTTGTTTTGGCATGGCAAAAAAATCTAGCTTGAAAAATTTCCGCTTATAGCAGTCTTCAAACACACTGTTAAAAAACGGACAGAAATGCGATGGCAAAGACGTGCTACAGCAGTAGCTGCTGTTACGTGTAATGACAATGAAACAAAAATGAAAACAAGTCAAAAATGAAAAAAAAATTCAGAGTGAAAATCACACTATTAGCTTACAATGATAAAAGCATTCATCTCGTGACACTGCCTGCGGACTAGTGCCTCGTGACAGGAGTGACACTGGCGTAAAAACCTCACTTCTGGACCACCACCAAACCTTCACCAGTCACAAACATAACAGCATGTACTGACTGACGGCGGCACGGTGTAGTGGCAACAGATTGTGTCCGATCAGTGAAGTTAGTCTACATCACATGTAACCAGCCGCCAGGTCAACTCAGCCTTCTACCCTCCGTGCAATGGTACAATAAGTCAGCTTTTGGGCTGAACGCAGTATGTATAGCTGCTAGTTTAGGCGGATCTGTGGCTCAAGCTTGTTGGCAGCCAATTGTTGCTGTTCTACAGGGTGGTCCAAAAACCGGCACAAAGTTAATGATACCATAATTTTGCAACCGTACGTTATATGAGTCATGTGGTTTTCAGCAAAATGTTCCGAAAGAAATTCTTTACATGACTGAAGTCAGTATTTGAATACAGCAGTTAAATATTCTTTGTTATTGCCGCTGGCAATTCAACTATGCAAAAACAATATTACCCTCGACACCGTGGTCCACAAAAACGTGCCACTTCTATTTTTTCAATGGCTTCGTGAAACATTGACCGATTTTAATAATTTTTGGCACTCGACATTAAAAAGAAACTTGATGCAAATGTCTGTAGTTTTGGCCATCTCGCCCTAAGGTTGTTGCTACACTACCTTGTGAAATGCAGAAGTCGTGGTTTGTCCATTGACAACAACGAATTCATACAGGGGGGGTAGTGCATGCGTCAGCTCAGAAAATTACTGACACCACAAAATCATTGAAAATCTGTTGCTTCGTCTTTATTTTAAAATTGTAAGTCGACAAATTGAAATGATACATCAACAGCCAGTGGGCCGCTTGAGTCATGCAGTTACTGAAAGTGTTGTTGGCAAATGGTGTCAATGTCTACTGCTTGCGTTTATGCTGCAGGAGGACATTTTGAGACATGCTGAAATGAAGATGATGTGATGCAACACGTGTGACTTTTTGAGTGATAATAATTGCCAATTGCGTTTGTCGCTATTCAGTTAATAATTTTTGAGCCGACACATATGCTACCTGGTAGGAATTCATTGTTGTCAATGGCCAAACTGCGACTTCTGCATTTCACACAGTAGTGTAGCGACAATGTTAAGGTGAGGTGGCCAAAACTACAGACCTTTGCGTCGAGTTTCTTCTTAATGTCGCATGCCAAAAATTACTGAGATCGGCCAATGTTTCACGGAACTATCAAAAAAAATAATAGTGCCATGTTTTTATGGACCAAGGTACATTGAAGGTAATACTGTTTTTCAATAGTTCACTTGCCAGTGGCAAAAACAAAGAATATTTAATTGCTGTATTTAAACACTGACTTTAGGCATGTAAAAAATTTCTTTCAGAACATTTTGCTGAAAACTGCATGACTCTGTGATGTATGGTTGCAAAATTATGGTGCCATAAACTTTGTGCCATTTTTTGGACCACCATGTACATTCATCAGATGAACCCTGTTAACTTTCACAATGGCAGCACCATGATGACAGCACCATAAACATTCTTGTGGCTATTTCTATTATTATTACTACTCTGTAAAAATTCTGCACGCAGTGATCTACAAAGCCTCTGAACGTCTGAACTTACAGCACTGCAGTACTTTATTTACAATATGTCTACCGTACTGCCATTATTTCCATCGTTAATTCTACAGAAGCTTACTACAGTCAGGCACGTTTTAAAGAGCTTTACTGAGGTACTCATATTTGGTAATTTCCCAAATTTTCTAGAATGTCAGCGCAGTAATACTTTTTCACGAGTTAACAGATATTGAAGAAGCCGTTTACTATAGGTGCACAACGGTTGCAGAATGTTTGAACCTGTTCTGCAGCAGCTTCCAAAATGCACGGGGGACTGCTTCTACAAGACTGCCAATACAACTCCAGTCTCTGGGATGAACAGCTGGCAAAGCACACAAATAATTCTATGCATAAAACTACACAGACGATAATGACATCAATAATTCTAAACCAGTATTTCCATTTAATTCTGTTTAATATCAGCATGTCAAATTTATCCAAGTGTGCAGGGCAATAAAGTGATTTATAAAATGTAGACAAATGACAATACTATGGTGCCAGTAGCTTCAGAAATGATTAAGATGTGATCAAGTTAAAAACAAATTTTTTTTAATGTTATGCCAAAATCTGAAAATGGCATTGTGTTCAGAAAAGCAAGTACTGTACAAACAAATACTTGTAACTTCATCTTCAGCTTCAACAAATATGCCAGCAAGCAACTTAACCTGATACAAGCTTGTTTTCTACCCTGCCTTTAAATCATGCATATGCATAACTCAAACTTGGCACAAATACAAGCCTATAATAGTAATAACATTCAGAACATAACATAAGGAATAATAATAATTTGAAATATCGATACAAAAAAAAATGAAAGGTAAAACTTTACAGCAAACTGCAATACAATGAGACTTGTTAACATACACGGCTTACCTCCATGACGACACAGAAAGTCACTATTATCAACCGGTCCAGGATTGGAAAATGTCTCAAATAAGTGCATCCACTGACGGCTGACGTAGTAGCAATTATCGGTTTCATTTTCTAGGCTAAGCTGTGGCCGCCGGTAACACAGGATTCTCTTCTTGCTGCCTCACATATTATGCACACAAACTTGCCGCAATACAGATTAGATTCGCAGATGCAACAGCTGCATAGGCTATATGACCACAAATTATACCTACTACTACTACTACTACTACCACTACTTTCAGTCAGCCTTTTCTGCCACCTAGCGTCCATCATCCTATGCGCCCTGATTCTTTCTGAGACTTAGGTGCTTTATAAATCATTTACTTACTTACTTACTTACTACTACTACTACTACTACTACTACTACCAGTACTACTAATTACCTGATTTTTATCCCGACTGGGAAATATTATCAGAATTATTGCACATTAAGCTGAGTTCGATAAAAGTAAACTCTGGAAAAATGTTGGACCAGGGCCTTTCATTCAGCCAATGGCATCAAAGCATACACTTGCAATGAAATGTTCCAAACATATCTCGTATGAAATGTGTTTGGAAGGTTTCATTTCAAGTGCGAGAGATTTTCCATCATGTCTACAACATTTCAAACATTTATACTGAAATCTAAGCACCAAGGGAGTTACCTTGACAGACATACATGTAAACACATTTGTTTTCATACTAATGTTGCTCGTTGACAGCAAAAATAAAAAGAAAAATCCAAGTGCACAATACCGATAGAAGAGGATATAGGCCTCACAAGAACTGACAGTCTGCTCGGTAACTGGCACAACGATGGCATCATTGAATTTATACCACGACCGGCTCATGGCATTCAGTGCATAGGTAACATAGTGGCCACCTACACAGCCAGAACAATATGTCATCAAGCAAGCTTTTCATACCTGCATGAACTGTACCTAAATTGTCAACTAATCTAATCCAATCTAATCCGACAAAAAATAATTTGGTATAGAGCCAGCAGATTGTCACTGTAATCAGATGCACTTTAATTGCATGGCAAGCTGAAGTAAACAGTTCAGTCTTAAGCCTAGATTTAAATGTGCCTAAAGTACTAGCAGCTGTAGTGTTTGTAGAGAATTTATTACAGAGAGTGAGAAAAGCAACAAGAAAGGAATAAGACAAGAATGCACGTAGCAGCTGTTAAAAGCTGATTAAGCAAATCAGCTGCAGTTAAACATAAATTTCTGGTAGGCTGTTATTCACATAAAAATGCCCACTGTCCAGGCACTTTTGAGAATCACCCTCCAATCCATCCATAGTGTACTTTGATGCAAAATTTCATGTTGCAGTCTGTTGTCGCGAGATATCAATCAACAAAAAATAAGTCAATTAGCTCAATTCTACCGCGCAAAGCCTTAGTTGCACTATGGAACTGTACAGCTGATTCTGCTGAATATCTACCGTAGTACCAAACACATCCGTTACTCTGTGTTTGATGTATAGTAATAATACACTGGTCATGTCCTATATGCACAGAGTCTATAAATACACATTTCATTTCAGCAAATCAAACAAACACAGCAAAACATTGTGACTGCATATCCAGTACCAGAAACTTATTTTTACTGCTCAACTCTTTTTGTGGTGTACAGACGTCATATTAAACACTCAGGCAATTAACAAACATTAGACCTTATCAACTAACAGATAATTGGTATTTCAGCAACAGGGCAGGTGAGAAAAGAACAAATGAATGAATGAGTAGGGTTTAACATCTCGCCCGACACAGTATAGTAATTTTGGGGATGACTTTTGCAGGCAAAATTGCACATACACATAATAACGAAACAAAAAGTTTAACCTTTACAAAAAGAACAAACAACCACAGAACTTCAGTAAAGCAGCCTGAAAGTTGCTCCAAGTGCTCCTCCCTCCAACTGCACAAAAATCAGCAGCCAACAGAATAATAAAAATTTGCCCGTATTATTCAAGCACTGCTCTTCAATGACAACATAATTGACTGATATGGTATGATATGATATGATATGATACATAATTCGTGTGAACATTATTACCTCGTGCTGTTCCGTGGTGACATATCACAGACACTAGGTCGTAGACAGCATGATCGCTGCTGCCTGCACACAACAATTAGAAAAAATAACATTCAATCACATCCTGCCACTCAGATGGCGAATACTACACTGTGTCTCAAAAAAAAGCATGTGACTACATTTTTTGCAATAACTTGAACAATGAATGTCCGATTATAATAATTTTTGGCACACTTATT
>Ga0209367_1001030_pt1 | contig 32467 bp, 27 predicted proteins | sample WorMetLIZISLAND2_FD_187412 | JGI IMG/M metagenome (GOLD analysis project Ga0209367, IMG submission 187412) | Marine gutless worms symbiont microbial communities from Max Planck institute for Marine Microbiology, Germany - Olavius geniculatus... ...
AGATGACATTGAGCAGTGGTGTGGGACAACCCTGCAGGAGTTAAGCCACGCTGCCCTAGATAAGCAGCGGTGGGCAGCGATAGTAAGAATGGCGTCAGACACCAACGGGCATTGAGCCCACGGTTGTTGATGATGATGATGATGATCCCAAAAAACGTCCCACTTTGTCATTTTCCATATCTTCACCAAATATTAACCAATTTTCAAAAATTTTTTCACTGCCACATACCGTGGACAATTGGCAATAACGTGGTTGCTAAATATCTCACCACACTTTAACGGTGTCGCTACACTACCGCTTGAAACATAAATTTTCAAAAATCACTGTAATGCAAATGCAAAAAGTCATCTTCTAAAACAATTTTTTGCAAATTTTTATTCAAAAATGTAGATATTGTCAAAAATAATAATTTTTAATGCATTAATGATATACTGGTGATGTAATAATGTCATTTAGCAATAGAGACAATGCTTGTACTGGTTCAAAAAATAGAGCTTTTGCAGGATGCTGGCAGAAATTCAGAAATAAACTGCAACAGGGAAAAACTGGAATGTTATAACCAGATATTTGGGAAACACGGAGCACTGGTCAACCAAAGGCATGAGACTGGCAGACTGAAGCATACACGTACTCATGAGTACATGACCACTGTGGATGAAATGGTAGGCTTGCTAAACCACAAAGGCCAGAAACAAACATATCGTTCAATACGCCAGATCTCCAAAGAAATGGATCTAACAAAGTGTAGCATCGTACAGATCACTCACTGCATTTTTGGTCAGAAGTGTATTTCGTTTTCCAACATGCTTGCTGTCTATTCTTAGTTTTTCTTGCATTTATGTTTCACAAGGTAGTGTAGCAACACGGTTAGCGCGTGGCAGAAAAGTCAATAATCACTTTATTGCTAATTGTCCACAGAATCCAACAGTGAAAAAATTTAGAAAATCAGTTAATACTTAGCGAAGATATGGACAATGACAAAGTGAGATATTTTGGGGGGGACACAGCATATGGGCCCGGAAAACTTCTATAATGTTAATTAATCTATCGTATGATTGCATTTATTCAACCGTTGCGTAAAAAGTGGACGACCACAATCGAAAGTCAAGTCAAAAGTCAAGACTAAAGTCTAAGCCCACCTTAGTCTAAGACTTTACTCTTAAGAGTAGTCTTAACAAAATTTGACCTCACGCACTGTTTAAGGCTGGCCCTGGGTTCCAGTATATTTTAAACATTAACACGGATGCTGACAGTGCGAACGCTACCCTGCGGACGCGGACCCCAAATTCCAAGATCCGCACATCTCTGGAGCGAAAGTACGTGGGAATGAAAGGTCCAGTGGCAGTTACCATGCTGCACCTAATTTACAAAGCTAGATTAACCATCTAACAAAAACAGTGCAAAATTAATGTCAACAACGTCCCGAAAGTACATATCAAACTTACATCAAAACTCGAAAACTGAAATTTAATGGCAAACAAGCCCCAAAAACAAACTCGCACCGATTTCAATACACAGGAAGTAGTATTGGCAAAACTGTGTAAACTCACTTCGAACACGAAACTTGAATAAGAGTTTGATAGGTGAGGTGCGTTTTGCTGAGATTTGCTCGAACAAGCATTTCCGAGTTTCAACCCCGAACTCCTCTCCCAGTTTCCTTACAGGTTTTTATGTAATATAATATTTTTATTTGCTACATTTTTTACAGGCAAGTGTAAATCGACTAATTCAGGGTTGACTGTTTTTAAACGTATTGACAATAAACATGATTCGAATCAGTCGATCGAGTGATTCGAATTTTGATTTTTGACTTTACCGACAAAAAACAGATTGTCGCTAACAGGCAAAACATAAGCAAAGAAAAGTCACTAAAATTAATGAAATGTCGATACTTACTTTTCTTACCGGTAGTTCGACGACACCGCACATCGTACGACGTATCGATAGTTCGCTTTACTATTGACCCATCCCCAATTAAATAAGTAAGAGGCTTCATGTTTATTCATCTGTGTACACGTGATTATGGTGTTGACAACTTTATCCAATAGGGTGTTTGACTGCAGATAAACCATGCCCGTTAATGTTAATTATGGGAGTAGGCGTGTTGTTGTCAATGCGTGCGAACTGCGAAGTGAAGTATTTTTGTTGTGATGTAAAGCAAATTGACTATTTATCGTAATGGCATTTATTGGAATCATTCAATTCTGTCATCTCTTCGGAAAGAAACTATTTCTGTTGTGGATTTTACTATTCTCATCATGTGTAAGTTGTCAAATATCACTCGTTCTGTTTTGATTACTGTGGCCCGGCACTGGTCACCCGGCTTGTGGTTGTAGTTCGAAAGGGACCTCTGTTTCCTGCCAGTACAGATTGAATGTCGAGAGTTTAATGGTCCAACATTTTGTGGTGAAGTTAAGGTTCTGATTTGGCTTTATCGAGTGGATTTTATCGTATTCTTTGAATACGTGCACAGTAAATTCTAGCCTTCTGCGTCGTCCATCTGCTTTGCTTGCTGACCATGTGTGCATAGTTGTCATTCGTGAAAGAATACTTAAACGAGTAAACTGTCATTGAATAAAGCAGTACCATAAAATGTACATGATGATGGGAAGCTGGACTATGATCATCGTCACGTAGGCCGTTTGGCAGACTGTAGTGTAGTAAACCTTGGCGTTCCATGGAACGTTCGTTCCCAGGAACTTTCATCCCCTGGAACTTTTGTTCCCAAAAGTAAAATTTGCATGGAACTTTTGTTCTCTGACATTGATAATAACTGAACCCCTTATCCTAACGTAGTGCTTATAGTTCAGCAAAAAATATGCAAGGTGTTATCTGCCGTGAAAATTCATGGAAAGTAAGTAGTCGATTTTCGCTATCTGTCATGAATTTTCACGGAAGCTAGCATGAAATGGTTATCTGGCATGAAAATTTATTGAAAATAAATAGGCCTATCATTAGGCCTATCTGCTGTGAATTTGCATCGAAACAAAGTATAGTAAAATAATTGCCAGTGTTATTTAGTACAGTATTATCAGATTATACAAGCAGGCCTAACCTATGTAATTGATCACATATCACTAAGCAGCCATGGCTTTTCAGCTGATGTATTTCTAGAATGTATAAACTATATGCAATGAATCGAAACATTTTTTCACTGAATTCACCAAAGCCACCAGAATTACTGGTGGCCTCAGTAAGCACAGGCAAAAGCAATATAACACTTACTATCCAAATAACTAAGGTTATCTATGTGTTTTCGGTTGCAGTTCCCGTTTCAAAGAATTTTTAAATTGATTTATTGTATTACTGGTTGCACACACGTCAGACAGTGCATTCCAGTGATCAATTACTCTGTTGCTAAATACATACTTTCTCAAATGTAATTTACTGCATTTTTTACATAGTTTCTTTGAATGACCTCTTCTTTGACCTTCATCATATGTAAAACATAAATCTGATTGCAGATTATAACAACCATTAATAATTTTAAATATTTCTAGTAAATCACTCCTATGCCTTTTTTCTAATGTCATTAAATTTAATTTTTTAATACATTCTTCGTAATGTAAATTTCTTACACCATCAATCAATTTAGTTGCACGACGTTGAACTCCCTCAACTGACTCAATATCCTTCTGATAATACGGGCTCCAAATTGGTACACAGTACTCTAAATGCAGTCTTACAAGACATTTATACAAAAGCATAATAGTCTCCTTAGATCTATTGCTAAATTTTCTTTAAATTATTACCTTAAGCATCCTGTTAGCTTTTTTACTTACTGCCTGCAATGCATCAATGAGTCAGTTTAATAATTTTGGAGTCAGTTGTAATGCTTCAAGCCTTCAGTGCCAGGGTCTAGACTGTAGTCACACTGTCACAGTATCTACAGTGTAAAATTGCAGTCTAATTTTCTGGCTTTCAGCTACTTTTTTTCGAAATTTCTAAGTGGCTTTCAACTCTGTAGTTTATCAAACCATGCCATTGTCAGTGTTAGGATGCCTGGAGAGTATGTGATCTATTTAGTACCATTCAGAAACAGCACTTCTTAATAAGACGCATGTGTAGTAAGTCTTTCTTTCTAGGTTTAGGCTACTTTAGCATGTTCCTTCTAAAAAATGTTTTTTTTCAACTTTTTGGAACACCACACCAGCCCAGATGACCTTCAGTAGCGTTCAGATGTTAGTTACTAAACTTATTATAACAATGGTAATCTTTGCATTATAAATTTTATTAGATTGCAGATATTTTCAGTGGCAGATTGTGCAGAAACATATGGAGGATGTTGCTTAATTGTCTAGCTTTCTCACATGCTGCCTGCTTACTGCCACCTCGTATATAATATGCATAGAGTAGAAAGTTTGCTGAAGCACATGCTATGGTGCATGATATCAGATGATTGCAATGCAAGTCATAGAGTTATCACACATTTGATATATGAGCAATATTGCCTGTCATCTGGTAAATGAACTGCTATGTCACAGCGGTTGACATATATCTGTTGTTGCGAAGTCTAAGTCATTGGATTGGGTGTTTGTACTCAGCAACTTTGAATTATTCAGAATGATAGACTTTGCACGACTTTTGAGTTTTGAGTGATTCAGTTTAGATGCACTGACAGAGAGCTGAAGCACTAAGTCTTTATAGATGGTTGGGGCTGTGCATAACTCTGTGGTTACTGGATGGCCACTAGTCAACTGATGCTAATGTGGCTGTATTGTAGTACCTGCGTTGCTGTAATTTAGGTAATGGGCCACCTGTATAGAGGGAGGGGAATGGCCTGGGAGGATGACAAAGCGTGCTGGGTGCATGTACACTGAGGATGGGCTGGCTGAGTGCACTGCTCTGCCATTGATTGTAATATTGTTCACAGTCCAGCAGGCTGATTCACATGACTGGCACAGTGGCACGCAGCCGCAGGCCTGATTATCACTTCACTGCTGGTGCTGCTGTTGCTGCTGATGATGGTGATGATGACCTTGGACACCTGTGATGTTAAGTTTTAGCTGGCCTGGCTAGAACATTTTACATGGCCTGTCTAGCAAAAATGTTTTGCTGGTAACCACATTTTACAACTGTTTTTATTCAACATCTAACCACAGCCTAACCTTGTAATGTCTGGTTCGTAGACTTTCTAAATGTCAGTGAAAACTCGTACTGATAGTCAGTCTATAATGTTGTTGATTTTTCCAGTGTCATTGATTTTCCCGTAATTATGTGAGAAGTTGATCTGTCTCTTGTCTGCATGATGCAGGAGTTAGCTGCAGCAGCTGATGATCGCTGTGTGTGGTATGGGCAATGTCCAACCGCTGACATTGTACCACAAATACTCAACTGCTACTATGATGGACCACCGAAGCCACTAAATGCTAGTGCTGATACTCTCATTGAGCTCTGCCCCATGTTGAACATTGATCCTGGTAACCCTGCACTGCTGCTATACTTGTTAATTACATTCTGTTTCTCTCTTTGTAATATGCATTGACAACAGTATGTGCTGTGTTCTATGTTTGATCCAGTCTTGAGCATTTTGTCTTTGTCTTTGTATTTTTTCTGCCCAGCCTAAGTACTGTGTTATTATTGATTTGGCATCTCTTCTTGTTGAAAGATTGGCTTTATACGCTGTGACTGACCATCTTGCATACAGTTCTAATACATACCTACAAACATATTGTAGCAAGAATCTTAGTTTAGTTTTTGGCCATGCTAGACAGTTTATTACAGGATGTCAGCTTGGGAAACTTGTGTATCATGTCAGCGTATCTTGCCAGCTGTGATGTGAGGGCATATGTCCATCTGGTGGAATCTGCTTGATTTGTTCCTGGGCTGGCCACAACACACTGCTTCGGAAAGTTTTATTTGTAGTTCCATCAAAATGCATTTATTACTTTTGGAAATACTTTGTTCACATTCAGTGATTATGCCTACAGGCATACAGCCAGCTGTTTTGCTAATAATAACAAGGTAACGGTGCTAACTAATTTCTTTGAATTCAGCCGTGGAGAAATATGTGAAATATGCTATAGTATGGTGGAGTGCTATTGTGATTTGTGAATGCTGCTGCAGACAACCCTGTCACATGCTGTGATGCTGATCAAGTTAACACACTTAGCACAAACATGAAAATTCCTCGTGAGGTAAAAATCGAAACCTGTTCCTAGTTTGTAATATGACACAAGTGATCGACTATAATCTGTTAGGCTGTGTTAGACTTGGCAGTACTGTTGTTGACTTGCATACCAGTTTTCACTTAATGTGAACTTTCATATAAAAATAAGTACCCGGTATTGATGGCATAATTTTAACTTTTCTGAACCTGCTGGCTGGAACTACTAGACTACCTTCCTCATATCACGGGTCTTTTCATATGCCACCTCAAAACCAAACTAGCGTATTATCACTGATGTTTTTTTTTAAATTTGTATATATTCTGCTGTGGAAATTCTGTTTGGTATCAGATATTTTTTATTCCTGACATTATCAAGGAGCTGTAAATATATTTGACTGACATTGGCTTTTGGTAGCTTGTTACTAGACAGTATGTTGTATCAACTTTTTCAGGATACATATCATATGTACCAGTACTTTTTTTTTGAAAGATACTATATATTTTAAGGTATTCAGTTTTAGTTTATGAAAACAACAGATGAATGTGTAGTTGCATAATGCATACCATATGCATGGTTTACTTTTTAAATACGTGTCGCACATATTTTAACACATTCTGTTGTAGTGTACATGTATTTTTAGACATTAGTTTTATGTCCTGTGTGGTGCAGATATTATCGAGATGCCCGGCTTGCTTTCACAACTTTGTCTCTCTCTACTGTCGCATGACATGTGACACAAAGCAAAGCCGGTTCCTGGCTGCCAACAAATTCACCACGTCAAAAACACGGAAGACAGCAATCTCCGAGGTGACTTATGCCGTCTCGGAGCAGTTTGGGTTTGGAATGTTCAACTCTTGTCGTGATGTTCAGAACCCAAGTTCCGGCCAGCACGCGCTGGACATGCTCTGTGGCAAGGATGCGAGCAAATGTACTCCGGCAAACTGGCTCGAGTTTATGGGTGACAAAAGCCTGAACCCAGTGGTGCCATTCACCATCAAGTTTGATCTGAGTGCAAACAGCACAGTGCCAGGTCCAAATGGGACGACACTGTATCCAATGTGGAGTGAGATTGAAGCATGCAACGAGTCTTGTAGCTGTCAGGATTGTCGAGCCCAGTGTAGACCGCTGCCACCGGAGCCACCATCAACCAGCTGGACTATTCTAGGCTATGATGCCATGTTCGTTATCATGGCATGCAGTTATGCCACTTTCTCTATATTGTTTGTGCTGGCGCACATAGTGTGGTACATGGGCTGTGCCAAAGATGACTCGTCGGGACAGTACATCGTGAATGGTAATTCTGACACTGTGTCATTAGTGTCGGCTGGCGCTAAGAGTGCCGTGTGCTGTGGGTCCTCGGAGCGCCTGCAGGCTAGGTTTGAGCGTCTACTGTCGACATTGTTCTCAGCGTGGGGCGAGTTCTGTGCCAGGCACACACTTGCTGTGATTCTAGTCAGTGTTGTCATCTGTGGGATTCTGACCGTTGGCTGTGCACTGTTCACAGTCGTCACTGATCCCGTAGAGCTCTGGTCTTCACCTAACAGCCGTGCACGCACTGAGAAGAACTACTTTGATACCAACTTTGGGTAATGATGTTTCGGCCATTTTTAACTAGAGCTGTAGAAATTAATGATTAATTAATTTATCACACAATTGATCATTAAAAATTTAACAATGACATTTTTATCTGTCCCATTGCTATAGCATAGCATGGGACAGATTATAAAATCACTTATGTCATTCTGTCTGTAAACACTCTTACGGCCGCAATTTTGATTGAATTTTGATGAAATTTTGCACAGTGATTTGGGCCTCGAAAAGTAAGATTTAGTTTGTTTGGGATAAAAACCTGATAATTCTTTCCCTTATTTTACCCCAAATTTTTAAAAATTTGCATTACAGGTTTCGGGGACTTTAAAGCAGTATAATTCAGTCCCCGTAAAAGATAATTGCGCACTGTGTTTACCTACCCCCTATTTTTTGGGTCGGGCAATCTTACAGTGTTATTTAAATTTACTCCCTATTAAACCCTTTTGCCATTCAAAAGTTGCAAAATTTTGCATTACAGCCAATGCAGATTTCACAGCGGTATAACTCGGTCCCCATAAAAGATAATTGCGCGTTGTTTGCACCTATCCCCCTATTTTCGAGCCCAGGCTATCCAATGGTGTCATTAAAATTTCTCCCCTGTCGACCCCTGTTGCCATGGCAACAAATTCTGGGACAAAATTGACTATAAGTCGGCACCCGTGAAAGATAATTGCTAGCTGTTTTTACCTACCCCTTATTTTCGGTGTCATTTGAATTTCTCCCCTGATGATCCTTGTTGCCATGTGTTGATTTCTGGCACATGTCACTGATATTTTGAGATGTGAGTAATTAACATACTTTATTTGCTATCTTAAAAATCAATGCTATTGAGGTTGCTTTTGGCTAAGTCTAAGATTTAAATGTGGTTGCATCTGGTTGAAATTGAAAGCTGATTAAGTTTGCAGTGCAGATGCGGTAGAGCATTTCATATTGTGTATATTACTATTGTCATCCTATGCAACAGCATATTGTGTTTTATGGTTGGATTATTGTCTGTTGTTTATCTTTGTAGACCATTCTATCGCACTGAGATGCTGATTATAACAGCAAAAAATAACTCACCATGGTATCATGCCAGTTTTCCTGACTTCAAGGACAAGCCGTATGGCCCTGTTTTACGGAAAGATCTTCTTCATGAGGTGCAAATTTATGAATTATTATCTTATTGTACTACAGTACGTGTATTTGCAAGGATATTAGACACGTTACCAGAAGCATTCAGAGAGCACAAGCCTCCCCTGAGACTTAATGGGACTTCTTTAAATAAAAGCTATTGATGCCATTCGTCATTTAGCCCTCATGGACAAGATGTCATGTCTACCTATACAGGATAACATCTGTAACTGGATCACCATTTTCTGGAAGGTCATCAACACAGCACTAAGTTCACTGAATTTGTGTCAGAGATAGCGAGCGTTACAGTTAGCATCATCCAAATGGTCTGCTCTCGGCTCGGCCTGCTATGTCGTTGCAGCATCTGACCTGCTGTGCTGTTTACCTGCATGGTCAGGCGTCTTCTTGGCAACTGACATCGTGCATCTGGATGCATTCGTTTGCCGCAGCGAGAGACTTGGCAACTGTCGTCTGGAGACATCGACTGACATCAACTGTTGCCAACCTGTTTGCAGAAGTTTACTTGTTCCTACGAATAAATACCAATTCTGCTCATATTTTGTATCAATATTTGTCTTCGAAAGCTATTCACTGCTGTAACACTAGACCCAGACACCACAACTGTTTTTTGATAGAACAGACTGTAGATTTGAACCATTGTGACTTTTGTGTGCGTATATTATACACCGTGTCCAGAAATAAAAGAGTCCTCGGTATTTTCAACATATCTTTGACAAACCTTAACCAGTTTTCATAATTTTAGGCATAAGTCATCTTGAATATTTACTTTATTAAACTGTTGCAATATTACGTAGAGCTGACGTAATTAAGACGTCATCGATAATGCCGTTTTTATTGCATCTCAGGTGAAAAAAGCTTACAGCATTTCGGTTAATAACTGTAACAATTTTAAACTTATGCTTATAATTTGTTGTAGGCAACATTAAAAAAGCAACCTGCAACTGACAGTGTACTGATAGTCCACTTTGCTCGAATACTGACGCCACTTTACCGTGCAAAATAAAACACTATTTGCATTCTTACTTTACTCTACACCAAAATAAACAGAAATCAGAAAAATAATTTTTTTAGCCTGTAGCTGCCTTATTTGTCATCAACAGTGACAAAACTTGCTATTAATTAACTTTTGAGTCAAAAACTTTATTACAAATATACACTACCACGATGCGAACGCATGCTGCAGAAATGACGCTGCTTGCTGATAACGGCTGCTGCACAACGACGTTCTCGTACTGCACGCAACGGAAACATGCTAACGTGGCAAAAAGCAAGACTAGGTTAAAAAATTTTGATAAAAAGTAATTTATATAATTTATTTCTAAGCCAACAGTCTCTGAAGTTTTTTTCTGCAGTTTTCTTTTATCAGTTGTCTCGTTTTTTTATTGCAGAGGCTCATTTAGCCGTTATCTTTCTGCAAAAATGGCATTTTTGATGACATCGCGATTACATTAGCTGTACTTAGTGAGAAGTAAATTTTGAAGAAAAGTTTTAGATTTTTTTAATACAGTGTATCATTGTGATAATGTGCACCAAAAATTATAAAAGTAGGTTTAAATTTGTTGAAGTTATTCAGGAAAAAGTGTTGACTCTTTTTTTCTGGACACTGTGTATAAATAATGCTATTGACTATAATAATTATTATGCTAAATGTGTTTCTGTCTCTGTTGTTGTATATACCTGGTCATTGACTTTTACTTGTGTGTAACCTTGTATCTCTTGTTACGTTGTTATTGTGGAGTTGCATTTGTCAGTTGTTGTTAATATACAAATATCTGATCTGATTTGAGATTACCACCAGAGATGTAATAGATTGTTACTTGGGCCACACCCTTCTCCCGGATAAGTTACGTATTTCGTTATGTATTTTTTCCTAGCTTTTTTGAGTTTGGTTGTCAGTAGCATTCTGGTCTTCCAAAAGACTTGATAGTTTGTATGGAGTAGAATGTTAAACGCTCATTGTGTCATTAGCAACTTACCAGGCTGCATTGGAGCGAGTTTGATTGGAAACTTGTGCAAGTTCTGCCAGGAGAATTTACATTACACTGAGTGTTTTTGCTGAGTTAGTTTTTCGTTCTCAGTTGTTGATTTTTGCTGCTTGTCATCTGATGCAGGTTCTTGATCTGCAGTTGTCTATTGAAAACTTAGCTGCATGGAGTGACCGTCTAAACCGCCGCATTACTCTGCAAGACATCTGCCTTCAACCTCTGTATCCTGACAACAAGAAGTGTGCTATTATGTCCATTTTGAATTACTTTCAGAATAATGCTACGCATCTTGACTACGACCGATATGATGACTACCACTTCTATGTGGAGGCTGACTATTTGAAGCACTTCGCCATATGCTCCAGGTATTTGCCTTGTGTATAGTATTGTTGTGAGGTGTGGATACATGCAGTGCAGTGCTGACGTGTTATTCATAAGTTTATTGTTGGTGTTTAAGTGTTCAGCATAACCACACTTTACTGCAGTGATTAAGGCAAAAATTGTCAGACTGATCAATCATTGCAAAGTAGAATGGACACTGTCATCTTAGGGTGGGTAAACATTAGCCAACTAACCATAGTTGTTAGTGGACCAAAGTTTACCCAATTTTTTTATTCGGCATCGGATGGATTGTGGTTGATAATGCCATTTACTGTTTGTTGATGTCTTTATCTGTTTCAGAGATATTCATGATGATGATAGTCTTTATTAAAGCAATCAACAGACACACCACTGTAAAACACAATGCAGAACATACTGACATGCTAAAAAACAACTAAAAACAGTCTTTGTACAATATACGGTACATAAAATTGCATTCATCAGTATTATTTATTTTAGAGGGTAGTTTGTAGTTATGTGATCGTGGACGTGTGCAATATGGTGTACTGCGCTCGGGTGGTAAAAGTGATCAAAGAGGATGAGTACGTATTTACTTGATAGAGTGGAACAGTTGTTCGTCAGCCTGTTCACAGAGTGCCGAAACAGTGGGCAAAGAATCATCGGTATAATAACCTGATTTGCCAGCTCGTCTCAAGAAAGCCTCCAGTCTATTCTTTTCGCTAGCATTAGCAAAGCCCCACCAAGCATGGGAGGCATAGAGCAATTTAGTGAGAGCAGTTGATTGGAAGACTAACTGCACTTTTTACGCATGTTTAGTAGGGAATATATACGTTGGATTTTTTTACACATGATTTGTTAAGTATGTTTTGCTACTGTCATTATAATGAAGGGTCTGCAGTATATCATCTGGGTGAGCATAGAACATAAAACAATATTTGCATCACAGTAACGGTCGTTGCTCTTGACCATAACTGCTTAGGATTTACATTTGCTGACATTTGTTTAAAATGTTTACCATAAAAGAGCACTAGGGTTATACCGGCTGTCAGTGAACCTGATATAATACTGAACAAATTAGCATTGAACTACAGTATGAGCCGTTAGCTTTAGCTGTCACTTGCACTTGAATGTATTTGTGTGTGTGACGTTAATGTGACATTGTGTATGTGCATTGTTTATCAGAGACCCATTGACTGTTAATGATCTCAGTCTCAAAGGAACAAACACTTCATGTCTTGGTGACTTTGGTGGGCCAGTGATGCCTTGGGTTGCCCTCGGCGGATACCCAGGTCTGTAGTACTTCTGTGTCTGTCAGTTCATTACATTCGGTATTTGATGGTGGATAAGTCACTGTGCTGAACAGGTTTTCCACTGAAGCTGTTTTTCACAGTGCACTGTGGCTTTAGGGTCCCAATGCACACTGTCGTCAGCATAGTGACATGACTCACAGGCTTCAACATATTAGCCACAACACACTGTTCTTCCACATATGAGCCATCAGACGCTGTAGTAGTAGTAGTAGTATTTCTTTGCTAAGTGGTTGAAGGCTGCTGCAGCAGTACTAGTGCTAACTGTTCTAGTAGAGTAATTGTAGTTGTTGCAGTAATAGTTTTAGATGTTTATGTGTGAAGTTGTGATTGCTAGTGTGTCTGCATTTGAAACATTCATCAGGTGACAACTATGAGAACGCCACGGCTCTGGTGATTACGTTCACTGTTCTAAACAAGCAGGATGATGAATTTCAGCACATGGCTTTGGAGTGGGAGAAACGGTTTCTGGTACTGGTCTCCAACTTCACCAGTGACAATATATCCATCAGTTACTCAGCAGAGGTACACTAGCTGATATGCCCAGTTACATCTAACGCCATCCTGTACAATTCCCTTACAAATAAAATTTGCACCGGAAAACCAACAGGCTAACTGTCTGTTTTACCGAGCACATAAACTAAAAAAAAACAAAAACTATTTTATCCGAATTGAAATTAGAAAACTGGAACAAATGCTGGAATGTACACTGTGAACCATAAAGAAGTGGAACCGTTTTATTTTTGTAATAACTTTGTCAAATATCAACACGCTTGGATAATATTTGGCACACGTGTAGCGTAGACAATCCTGAACTAGCTTATGTGCAAATCACATGTCAAACTTATTTGCTGCTCTGTATTATACGCTAGTAAAACAATACACTATGAAATAGTGCGTGTACATAGCATCAGCAACTTAGCAAGCAGAGTTTTTTCATTGACAAAATGTTTAAAAGTAAACACACTTGCAAACGTCAGTCAAACAATACTTTCCATCCCTTGCTCGGAAACTCATTAATTAGCTTCTTGGCTCCAAAACCCTTCAACGTGTTAAGTTCAGAGATCAAAATACGATCTTCTTTAGTAAGCACTGGCATGTTTACAAAATCAAAGCGTCGTCTGCTACCCAGTGAACAGTAAGCTGGTTCCCAGCCACAATGATTTCGTAAATAAGTAAATAAATATGCACCCATGTCAATAAGTGTCTAGGCTAAAAACATGCCAAATATTATCCAATTTCGTTTATATTTGACAAAGTTATTACAGAAACAAAACAGTTCCACTTTTTTATGGTTCACAGTGTAGAGAATTAAAAGATAATCTAATACCAGAGACTGGAGCATGAGATAGAAGTAAGTAAAAAGAGGACTGATGAGAACTTATCATTTAATTCATTTAGAACAATTATTGCAGTGTATGGTTTTTACTATTTGGTTTGTTCATGTTGTAATGTGGCCTTTGGCTGGAACACATAACAAGTGTTTGTTTTTCGTTCATTTATTGTAATTAGAGTAAGTAATGAGACTAGATGTAAATATCTGTGTCTGGCTGTCTGTTACGCAGAGATCTATACAAGATGAGCTGAATCGTGAGAGTCGAGGTGATGTGCTTACCATTCTCATCAGCTATTTGGTCATGTTTGCATACGTCTCAGTCATGCTTGGCCACTATCGCTCTATCGCCAGCATTCTTGTAAGTCTTTTGATTTGTGTGTGCCCAACGTGTGCATGTTTATGTGATGTAACTTGTTAATTATCTGGTATAATATTGTGCATGGGCAATGGGCACATGAACCAAAAAAACTTAATGTGTATTATCAGGTAACCCCCTCAAAAACATAAAAAATTCACCCAAATAGAAAAGCTTATCCAAACTTATTCTAATTTTTGTTTTTTTGTTCCACTAATAGGCCTTAATGAAATATCTTGTTACAGTTAAGTGTTTAAATCTTTCGAACAAAGTTTACGAATTTGCACATTATATGGTCATTTAGTTTTTGTCAGCAGTATCTACCAGTGTTCATTTTAATAACCCCAAACCCATCCAGTTGAGAGTTTGAAGTGGGGCATGGTATGTAGCAGCCAAATATCTGGTGGTTCTGTGGATCTGGCTTGGATCCATATCCGGCCAGATCCTACATTTGTTGATCGGTATGGACCGATATATAATTGAATCCTCTATTCAGCCAGATCCGGACTGGATTCTGATCTGGCCGAATCTGAACGTTGTGGATCCTACACACCCCTATTTGAAGCTGCTATACTCAATATAGTAACTGTGCTAATTGTGGTTTCAATTTATATGCTGTGTATTATTTATGCCTCCTGTGTTGGTTTCAGGTTGATGCAAAGCTGACACTGGGTCTGTGTGGAGTGCTGATTGTGTTACTGTCAGTAGCATCAAGCATTGGTTTCTTCAGCTATCTGCGCATTCCCGCCACGCTCATCATCATTGAAGTTGTTCCGTTCCTCGTTCTTGCTGTCGGTGTTGACAACATCTTCATTCTTGTCCACGCTTACCATGTAATGACTACAGTGTTTACATTGTTATGCATTTTTACAGTGTAATGACAAACAACGTTTTTGTTGGTTCTGCTGTTGCTAACAACGTAATGTCAAAGTTGTCATTGTCATTTATTAACAGTGCACTACGTGAATTCACGTTTTACTTACATACCTGAGCACTTTGTCTTTACGCGCGAAAGCAGCTACTGCTTTAGCGCGTCTTAGCCATCCCAATTCTGTTTGTCCGTTCGTTTGTCTGTCACACGGGTGGATCAGTCAAAAACGGTGCAAGCTACGATCACCAAATCTTCACCATCGGCTGCCTGGAAGACTCTAGTTTTGGGAACCATAAAGCTTTTCCATAAATTCGAAGGGAGTCAACCTCGAATAAGTGCGCTAATCGAGAGGGTGGTAGGAAAAATTTGTAATTTTCAGCCTATAAGTTGCTGTATCTCAATAATGGTGAGAGATAGAGCCTAGGTTACTGTTAATTCTTAATAGGAAGTCGTACACTGGCTCTCGATTGGCACCGAATTCGATGACCTTGAATGCCAAAATAGGGGTTTTATGAATTTTTTGGCAATTTTGGGCTGCGAGACACATTCCAAGAGTGAATTGCGACGAATTCACTACAGATAGATCAAGATAAGCTGCGTATGAAATTTTCAGCATTGAATGTAGATTTCAATGGTCCAAGTCTCGACCTTCTAGGTTCAAGGTAGTCTGTGCACGAGGGCATCAAACGAGACCATCATTCTCACATATCAAGCTGTTGGCAGATCTGTGATCAACTATGCCGCACCTGTATGGGCACCAGTAATTAACGAGTCTTCATGGAAGTTTTTTCAGACTGCTCAAAATGAGGCTTTGCGAATCGCAACAGTTTGTCACAAGATGGCACGTTCAGGCCACTTTCACCAGGAGACTAGATACTTCCAGTCAAATCACATTTTGAATTACTAGCTAAACAATATTGGTTATCCTGTTATCAGTCACACCATCCCGGCCATTATTTAACATCCCAGCCAGCCCCAGCTAGAAATATGAAGGGCACGCTTAGTAAATTTGACAGGGACGTTGTACTACTCTGTGATGATGGCATCTCTGAAGTTGAGCAATACCGTTCTGCTTTACGCAATCTTCACAGCCAAGCAGTTGTAGATGCACAGTCAAACTTCTTACCAAACAGAGTCCTTGGAACTACTCCGCTTGAATTATCATCATTCGAATGCTACCTTTCTAGATCTGTTCGCACTACTCTTGCTCAGTTATGTTCGGGTCACTGCCGGCTTCTCAACTCTTACAAGGCCCGCATCGCTGCAGGCGTGACAGATGTTTGTCCGGACTGTGAAGTAGCACCACACTCCGTTGAACATTTGTTCCAGTGCCCTGCCTGCCAGACACAACTGACAACTCAAGACCTATGGGACGATCCAGACGCAGTGGCTGATTTTCTCAAGCTTGACAACAACTAACGAAGGAGAGGAGCTGTGGGCTGCAACAACAACATCAAAAAAGCGGTACTTCCTAAAAGGCGTTATTTTACCATTGTTGGCAAGTCTACCGTGAAAACGGTTGCAGATAGGCATGGATATGCTGCCTATCACAACAAGCCCTAGTGACGTCGTATCAACGTCGATGAGTTTGAAAGTCTCTGAACTCCAAAAATAACGGTTTTAGTTGTTTTTATTTGCAATTTTCGGCTGCACCACGCACTTAAATAGTGAATTTCGATGAAATGGCTGGAGATAGACCAAGGCAATTTGCAAACAGGAACTGCTATAGGCTTTCACGCACCTTGTGAGCATTAGCTCAAATTTCTTGTTTTTAATGAACACATTACTGTTGGCTGTTAAATTAACATGCAGGAGTTAAAGTTGAACTGAGCATGTATTGTTTGTAATGCAGAGATCTTCGAGGCTCGATGGTGAAACACTTGAAGAGCAGATAGGTCGTGCAGTAGGCCGGGTCGGACCAAGCATGCTTCTTACGAGTCTGTCAGAATCTCTAGCATTTTTTCTAGGTATGACTCAGCTCAGCAGTTTAGTTGACATACATTGTGACTGTGGTGAATTATAAGCATCGGTTGTCGTAACTACAGTAGTGCTTAGCACAGGACAATGTGCTGCTGTTATAGTCTGTTTTCTTCTTTTCTTTTGTGTTGTTAGTTTCAGTGGCTGATGGTTATTCATTGACTTGATTGGACATGTCTGATGCAGTGATATAGTCCTCAGTACTGTGGTCTTGGTCTCGATATACCTTGGGGACAAAAATAAAGTCTTGCTGTTGAAAAAAGTTTGGTTTGTGCCAATGGTCAGATCGTGGACTGTCGTTGATTGTCATTTTTTGTATAAACTGGCAATGGCTGAATGTACCAGTCATGTTAAGGACGTCTTGTTGCTGCAACATCTAATGGTCTAATTTCAGTAACTTTGTCATCAAACGTAAGTTAAGTGTAGCAGTAATATCAGTGAAAATGGAAGGATTCTTTTGCACAATTGCAATTTTTATAGACAGTCCAGAATAAAACACAGTTCTTGGCAGAGGTTGGAATTTCCTTAGTGCTTACCAGTACTTGGCGAACTGTACTAACAGTTGAGCCCATGTCACAGGATTCTGTCTGTCTGTTTTCTGTATTCTGGCTAAATGGTACATCTCATCGGAAAACTGCCTGAACAGGTACCTTGTGGTACCGATTTGATCCCCTATGACCCCCATTCCTTTTAAAGGGGTTACTCTGCATCCCCAAATACTTGCATTGCGAATTGCGGCCAGACCGCTTCAGTTAGCAGCATAGTTATTATTGACAGCCTATAGCAGTGATTTTCGGCCGGGGTTCCATGGAACCCCAGGGTTCCACAAGCGTTTGCCAAGGATAGTGTTTTTACACATTATGTTAATTAAGCAATCATATCACGTTGAATAAAAAAGTGATATTTTGCTGGCTGTGTTTTTCCCAGGTAGTGCAGAAACATGCGTTGGGTGAGGTGGAAACTGAATGGTCATTTGATGGCGAGTTGTGTCAGGAATTTTTTTTACGAAAAATCATCAGAATTTGATGATTGGTTTTCAAGTTACAGTCAAAAATGTTGGGGATGTTTTTGGGAGACACAGTGTAGACATCTACCCATGCCTTTCCCGACTTCCTTTTCCTCACCAAACAGCAATAGTGCCTCAAAAATTGCCAGGCAGTAAGGTCAGCCATTTTAGGGACAGTTGGGCTTCTTGATAATGTATTTGATCTAATGTATTTCACAGCATCTGACTCTTATCAGTCTGTCTATCTGTCCATGTGTCCAGGGTCACTGACTGATATGCCGGCCGTCAAGGTGTTTTCACTCTATGCAGCAATGGCTGTTTTGATTGACTTTTTGCTTCAGATCTCCTGCTTTGTCAGCATTCTTGCGATAGATGCTCGCAGACATGAGGTATAAAATACTGCATTTATTACTGGCTAATTACCAGCTGTTTTAGTCCTCAGCCATTAAGCCAAAGAAACTATTTCTGTTGTTACTTATAGCTTAAACACGTTGTTATTGTCAGACTCTGGAAGGCATTCATTCAATACTGTGCTCAGTGTGTGCTGTGTAGCTTCAGAGCTGTGCAGACCGTTGGTCTCTTGCGTCAAATTTTAGTATTATCAACTTCTCTTAGTTTGCTTAGCTTGCTTTGTGTATGGACAAAAAAATAAACAAACAGCTGTGGAAAAAACAGACCAAGAATTAATGGCTGTCCAGCTGAAAAAGAAGAAAATGGAACTGTCTTGCGCAAACATGTATTGTTTTGGTTTAACATTATTTTTCCAGGATTCTTTGCCATTAGCACATAAAATGACTGATTATGCCTTAAATGGTCATTTTGCAGTATATCACTGAGCAAGTTGTGAATGCATCTAATGAATTTTTAGTAGAGGTGGGCATGTTACAGACCGATCACTTACGTTTTTGATGGTGATCTGGATTTGGATCCGATGCAGATCAGATCGTGATATGGATTGTTTTGAGCCATGTGTCTCTGTGTATTGAGTATGTATGTGATGCTAGTGCAAGTGCATATCTCGTGTGACAGGATTCCCGACCTGATTGTTGCTGCTGCATTAAGACCACTTCCGAACGACAACTGGTGCTTGTCAAGAAGCAATCTCTACTGCGTTGGCTTAGCAGCCACTATGCCGAGTTTCTGCTCAACAAATACGTTAGACCATTTGTTGTAAGTTTGTGGCACGTGTAATTGTTAACGACTGTTGATTGTCTGAAAAAACTGGATGTGTGAGAGCTTGAGAGCTGTCAGGGAAATGTCAGGGGAAATCATGTCAGTTTTTGTCGATTTCACCATGGATGCTTGGTTTTAGTCTTCTTGGTCCCAGTAGTAATTTAGCAACAATAGTAGCTGTGACAATGTTTATAGTGCAGTCATTATGGCACTGCTATTGCAAGAATTCACTTGTTTCATTTGATGAATGTCGAACAGTATGAGGTCCACTGATCAACCTTAATGGAAAACTATAGCACTGCATTTTTCGTCACTATTTGTCTGCCTGAAAGCTGATACTTGTTTTAATACTTGTTTTACCATTCTGCAGAAGGTAGAAGGCTGAGTTGACCGAGGATCACTGGTGGCTGGTTACTTATCGAGACTGTTTACCTGCATGTACTGCAAACAGTCATCCATCCAGATATTAACCAGGCCTAGCATAGAGTAACTTTGTTGATTGAGACCTGTGTGTTACCATGCTGCTAACCAAGATTCGTTTACACATTATTCTTGTGACTACTTGTTAAGTAAGTAAGTAAGTAGTCTGCATTTGTAGCATGCCATATGTCAAAACAGAGTTAGAATCGTAGGCGCGGGTGGTAGCAATTAGTCGATGGTGGTGTCGTCGGAAGGTGTTGGAAGTGGGTGCTGTTTGAATGGTAATTGGTAGACTCTTGTTGCTGTTGTTGCATTTATTATGTCAAGATAGAGTTTATTTGCTTGCAGATATTAGTGTTTGTTGGATGGCTGTCGCTGGCGATTGCTGTCATCGACAAAGTGGACATTGGACTTGATCAGAAGCTGTCCATGCCGCATGTATGTTGCTTTTTCTCATTTGCTGTTCTGTTATTGCAATGCATTGTGCTTGCTTGCCATAGACGCTGACAGTTTTACTGTCATCCATATAATTTTCCTCTCTCTCTCTCTGTCTCTGTTAAGCTGTTTGCCATTGTCTAGAGTCTAGAGGAATCTGGTGCTCCAGCATCTCCCTCCTCACCAAGGTCCAACTGTATCGTACCTACATCCAGCCAGTCTTATTATACGGCTCTGAAACGTGGGCCTTAACACGGAGCCTTACTAGACAAGGTTGATGCTTTTGACAACATCTGCCTACGGCGCATTCTCCATATACCGTACACGGATCATGTAGCCAACGCCACGGTTCGATTTCGAGCTGGCTCACCGCCGCAGCTGTCTCAGCTGATTCAGAGAAGATGGCTTTGACTCTTCGGTCACGTGGCAGGGATGGATGCGTCACTTGACATCTCCAGAGCACTCAGAACGTCAATCCGAGGCCTGCCCACAGATTGGAAGCGCCCTCCCGGACGCCCTCGCCACATGTGACTGCGTACCCTGGGAGCAGATCTCCAGCCTCATAATCTTGGTCTCAACTCGGCTTGGAAATATGCCCAGGATCGAGAACACTGGAAGCACCTCATGGAAACCGCTATGCTCCAACTCGGTGCACATGCTTGATGATGATGATGATGAGAGTCACAGGTCATAGCTTGCATAGATACTGCGTGAGACTTTGATGTCACTTGTGATATATTGTGATGTCAAGTCATTTGTATTTATGTTTGTGTTGTAGGACTCATATGTTCTCAGGTACTTCTACTCAATGCAGGAGTACCTATCCACAGGGTCACCAGTCTACTTTGTTGTTGAGGCTGGTCATAACTACACGACGTTGGAAGGTCAGAATCTGGTTTGTGGTGGCAGCGGCTGCCCTGAAAACTCTCTCCTGGGACAGGTCTACCAGGCTACCCGGCAGCCCAACAGGTTTTCTGTTATGGCTTTCTATTTTTTTGGAGTTTTTGCTGGATACACTTGTGACAATGTTGTTTTAGTTTCATCAGTTCGTGATTCAGGGTTTTTGTCATGAATGAGCGATGATTGATCGTAATGTGTGTGCTAAAAAACTGTTGCTGCACTGCTTTTGCCAAAAAATCTCACCCAACTTTGAAGTGCTATAACATGGATTCAGCTCAATTTTTATTAATTGTACACTGAAATGACAGCATTCTGTAGCAAGAATAGTGCACATAAAGTCTGCAGTCTGTTCAGAATGCGGCTGTGCGTTTGGTGTCCGGGGCTCGACGCTATGACCACATAACGTCGGTGCTACAGGAGCTGCACTGGCTTCCGGTTTGGCATCGGGTGGACTTCAAGATGGCCACTTTGGTCTACTTGTCACTGTCCAGTATGGCTCCACCTTGCCTGGCTGCCAACTGTCAGCTGGTTTCCAACGAAGGTCGTCGTCAGCTGCACTCTGCCAGCTCAAGGACATGTGTCGTCAGAAGGACCTGCAGCAGCTATGGAGATAGATGCTTTGCTGCTGCAGGTTCAAGGCTGTGGAACAGTCTGATAGCTCATCTGAGACAAACTGACATAACTTTGAACAGTTTAAGCGGCAGTTAAAGACATTTTTGTTCAGGCGTTGAAAGCGCGGCGCATTGTGGCTACTGCTAAATTGCGCCTTCTAAATAATCTTACTTACTTACTTACTTACTAAATTAGTAGTTAATTCAGTCATTACAACTCTATCAGCATCATTTGCTTACTATGGCTGTTGCATATGATTACTGTGACAGGTCTTATATTGAGTATTCTCCGTCATCATGGCTTGATGACTACTTTGACTGGGTAGCCCCACACGGATGCTGCCGACATTACAATGACTCCAGCAAGTTCTGTCCTTCAAACGGTAATTATTTACATCTTGAGTATGTCAGCACCGAGACTGAGGTTGGCAGAAAAACGGTGATTAAGTTAGCACAACATGTGCCATTGATTTGCTAAGTCACATAGCACACGTGATGCAATTAAGCTGCGCAGTCTTGCAGAGGATGGGAGAAGAAGAAAATTTTCTCGTAGACATGTTTTCTTGCAGTAGGAGTGAGTTTATTCCTGTAGAGGCATTTGAGCCTTTCAAGGGTTAACCCCAATTAAGCTAGCACACAGCCCAAGTCATCCAGATGGCCGGCTTCGTTAACATGCATCGCCTTTAACTGACTAGGTCAGTATGCCAGCTATTTAGATCAGAGGCCTGGCTGTTATACGAAACTCGTTGTTTCTTTCTTAGGAGCCACCATAACCATTAAGGCACGTACAGAGTGATGTAACTGAGCTGAACTGTACTGACACAGTTTAGTTTTTGATGAACTGACCAGTGGACTAGCAATGCGAAGCCATTGGTCATTAGCTGATGCGTATATGTGCACCTAGTCACGTAGTCACCAATGCTGTTAGATGGTACCTGCTGTAGTGCACATGGTTCCTATGTCAAGGAGGAAGTCAGAGACAGTCAGCGAATGTAAAAGTACCAGGGTGCAAAAGTTAACAAAGATGCAGAAAAAATTTTGAACTGTTGTAAGCAGAATTTTTTTTCTCATTTTGCTCGCAGATTTTTTGTACCTCCACTTTTATATTTGGCACAGGATATTTGGCCGGCAGCTCATTAATATTAAAAAGCTGACCGGTCAGATATCCGGCCATAGAGGGTTGGTTATTTGACCACGACCGGTCAAACAACCAGCCTCTACAGGGCTGATGTTGAGTTGGATGTTTGACCAGTCAGTTCAACTGGTCAGATATCCAGCCCCATATGGGCTGATTGTGTGACCGGTCGCGGTCAAATAACCAACCCTTATAGGGCCGGATATTAATATTCAATTCTGCTGGTCCCATAGTCATCACATTCAAATTTGTTCTGCTGCCCTTGTTTCTAGTGTGATTGCAAGCAATTGAAAGCCAGCATTTTTTTCGTGTGAACAAATTAGGGAAAACGATTCATTTTGTTCTGGAAAGTCAGGGAAAATGAATGCTGCAGAGTAGTAGAAACCATGAATGCAATCCTGCTTGCCCGTTGGTTAGTTTGTCAGAAACCAAACCATGTCAGTTCAGTTCGGTTACGTTGCTCTGTATGTGCCTTTACACCCAGCTACCGAGGGATAGCCAGGCTTGGGAATTTTGACAAGGCACGGATGTCAGATAAGCACATTGGTTATTGACAAACTGTTGTGTGAGTTTAGCTGGCATGATTAAAACCCCCATGATGCTTCTGTGTTAACAGATACAACGTCAGCATGTACACCATGTCTGAATGGCACTGATCATGGTCGGCCTGTTGGACACGACTTCCTCAAATATCTGCCATGGTTTCTCGAGGACAATCCTGGACTCACTTGTCCAAAAGGGTTTGTGCTGTTGTATCATACATTTAGTATGTGCAGCTGTGTGAATGGTTAGCATCTTTTTGTAATCGTGTTGAAAGACAGTTTTACGCTCAGCTCAACTTTTTTACGATGCTACTCAAATCTGCATCTCTGTGCTCGCTGGCAGTTGCAAATTACCACGTAGATTGTTTTATCGAACCTTAGTTGTTAGGTTCGTGTTATTATTGGATACAGTCTTTAACTTCAGCAGTTATGCTAAGCCAAAGCACTAGGAAAATTAATATCAACCGATTCATTAACGTTATAACTTTCATCACCGTCATATGTCAGAACGTTTGTGGTCATCTTTTTCCAGTGTAGTTTAGTTTAGCTTGGTTATTATGTTGGTTAGTTAGTTAAGAGTTAGTGAAAATAATTGGTGTTGGTGTCATTATTTGGCTTAGTGGTCATGCAGCATATGGGTCAGCTTCTAGCATGACAAGTAATGATACAGTTTACTGAGTTCAGTTAGCTGAAGTGGTTGATGTTTGTCTATCTTGGTGCTGATGCACACAGCGGTCACGCAGCGTACGGGTCAGCAGTCAACCTGAAGCATAACAAGACGCGCATCGGTGCAACGTACTTCATGACGTACCACTCGGTGCTCAAAACTTCACAAGACTTCACCGGTGCATTGCGCTATGCACGTGAGCTTAGTGACAACATTACGGCCATGTTTCAGCACAACAACGCCTCATCACTGGTGCCTGTCTGCTCTCGGGTCTTTCCCTACAGGTCTGAACAAATCACGTGTCTGCTGCCCTTGTTGTGCTTTTGTGTATTACAATTCGATCTAATTTGTCATCGTAAGCTCTGTAATATGTAAGGAAAGTGGTTTTAAAATGCAGCAAAGCTTTTGTGAAAATCGCAAAAATCACGGCAAAGTCACGGCAAAGACACAGCATTGAATGACAGGCCCGAAGACCATACAGTCTATAAAACTCAACATCTAGCGTTAATGACTATCGTTACAGGCAGCATGGTTTTATCTGTAAAATTTTGTCGCTGTGGAGCATTAACTGAAGTCTGTTGGCTAATGCTGTACTATGCATCTATGGAATTCTCCAGAATGGATAAGTATCGGACAGCAAGCTCAGAGAGCTTGTGGAACCGCTCCCGACTTGAGAGGCAATGGTAAATAATTTTGCGTTAAAATCACACAGTGAAGTTCAACTTATGCTGATTAGAAACAAAATATTTTTTGTAAAGAATATGATATTGAGGTATTTTGGCAGAATCACGGTATTTGATGAAAATCACGGTTCCTGTGATTTCCATATTTCCGTGATTTTTGACTGTTTCTAGCAATATGTTCAGTTGCTTACGGAAATGAATAGTTACCTGCAAGTCTAGAAATATAACATCTTGAAACAATAGCCGCAAGTGCAGAGTGCTTATTTTTGCAAGAAAAGTAAGTTAGGCTGTTAGCACGTGTTCACTAGTTAGATGCCCAGCTTTTGAAACTTGGGTCATCTCTACAATCTCGAGTTATCCTAATAGCCAGAATTTAATTTATCATCAGATTAAATTTTGGCTGTTAGGATAACTCGAGATTGTCGAGATGACGCAATTTGATGACAAACCCTAGAATATCATCTGATCTTGGAGTAACTCATCTGAGGTTTATCCTTAGTTTCAAACACCAGGCATGAGCGTATGAATTGATGTATTTGTAAATGTAAGTCAGTCTGTGGTCCGGACAGTAAATTATTGTGTGTGCTGCGGACGTTGCAGTGTGTTCTACGTGTTCTATGAGCAGTACCTCACCATCGTCAGAAACACTGTCTTCAACCTTCTCGTCAGCTTGGCATCAATATTCGTCATCACGATATTCCTGCTTGGCTTCAACATATGGACAGCAGCAGTCATCGTGTGGACCATTGCTATGATCACCGCCAGCATGTTCTGTCTCATGTATTTCTGGTCAATCTCTCTTAATGCGCTGTCGCTGGTGAACCTAGTCATGACCGTCGGCATTTCAGTTGAGTTCTGCTCACACATTGCTCGTGCATTCACTCTCTCAACGAAAAGAACGCGACTTCAACGAGCCCACGATGCCATTGTCAACATGGGCAGCTCTGTACGTAAGCTTATCTCTTGTGTTATCTGTTTAACATAGCAACTTTTGCAGTTTGAAGGCAGTGTCGTACAAAGGAAAGCATGATGTTGCAGTCTAATGTTACTGCAGCATAGTTGCACCATGTGTCACTGAGCAATTAGGTAGCTGCATCTATTTGAATGTGCATTTTTTGGTTGAACTTGCTACGTGATTGGTCGAAGGTACTACACTTTCCAGCATGGTGTTTAATGTGCTGAAATATCGTAATGATACAGGTCAGTGACTACATGCTACATGTGCTGTACGCTGTGTGCAGGTGCTGAGTGGAATAACGCTGACGAAGCTCGGTGGCATCGTTGTTCTTGCTTTCTCTCACTCACAGCTCTTTCAAGTGTTCTACTTCCGCATGTACCTCGGCATCGTGTTCTTCGGTGCCATGCATGGTCTCGTCTTCCTGCCCGTTCTCCTCACCTACGTCGGTAATTAACTTCTCTTCTCTGGGCTAGTGCGAGGACATGGTGTATACACAGTGCTCAAAAAAATTTCGCCCAACTTTGAAGTGCTTGATTTTTTTCCGGCAAAAAAATGAAATGGAAGTACTGCAAGAAAGCACATTTACTCTTCAATCAAGTCATGTGAGTTTTTGTCACTTTTTTAATCAATAAAATAAATCGCGTATTATGTTATTATATATATTGTATGTTGGATCTGTTGTTTTGTGCGTACTTTGTGTGTGATTATTATACTGAAAATAAGACTGTTGACATGTTGACAGTCTCATGTGTCAATTGTAGGGCCACCTGTGAACCATGTACTCGTTCGCCGTGAGGATAGCATTCACCAACAACGCACAACGTCTGACAGTGGCAGCTTAGCCGGCACAGAGCAGCATCCACATCCACCACAACACACCAGTCCCAGCCGTCCTCGTGCCTTCCCTGTCTTGTGAATCACTCACAGCCAGATACCCTGCAATGCCCACGGTCAACAAACAATTAGCATTTAACCGCCTGCATCGATCGCATATCAAGACAAGTTTTTTTACAGTTTAGGGATCCTTTTTACAATTTACAGAGCTGCATTTGTTTACAGCATAGTATAACAATTATGTAATGTGTATGTCAGTCTAACAATTCTGGTGATCGCGTTCAGCACTAGTCAGTGTTTGATAGGCCACAGCTCAGTCCAGCCAGGCTGTCGTTTTCACAGTGGCATAGACAGAGTGGGCTGGGGCTGAGGTTGCAGCCCCTCCCTGAATGGTCAGAGGAGGTCTGTGGCATGGCCCACCAAGAACACATAACGAAATTATTACGACCATGTTGCAACATTTTACTTAATTAGTCCGCCCAAAAGCGATAGCTTGCGGAGCGGACTTAAGTTTTAGCCCAGATGTTTTTTTCTCCCGACGCAAGATCTCCAACCGGCGTGAAATTTTGCACGAAAAACATGCAAAATTTGGCCCGATTTCGGACGACTTCGAAGTTCGGCGGCAAATATCTGCGAAACGGATGAAGATATTCAAAATCAGATTTTTATTCCGTCTACCGCGATTCCTCCTGCGTTAGGCGAAACAAGTCCGGTGAAGTTTGGTCCAGTGATCTTGGAGATCTAGATGTTGAATCGTACCCACCGAAAACGCATTTTTCGGAAGACCATATTTCGGCCCCTAGGGGGTGCTGCGCCCCCAAATTTTTACACGCGCTAGAGAATCACTAAGTCTTACTAGCGCACCCCACCGGGGATGGGGGCCCCCCTTACAACTTTTTTCAAAGGGGGGTCAAAAATTGGCTCAAAATGCAATAAATTAGCGCTTATAACTTCGGAGTTAGGGGGTGTAGCCCGACGAAACTTTGGCACTTGACGCGGTTCTAGGTTGGGGTGTTAACGCAAGTACAAATTTTGGGGGCACCGCCCCCCTTAAAATTTGGGAGGGTAAAAAACGTTCAAAAATCGGTGCAATTTATGACAACTTTCGAGTTTGAGCGCAAATATCTCTGGAACCGATGAAGATAACGACATAATCTAAACGGCGTTGACGAGAACGATCTTTTATGCGTTGAACAAAAAAAATTTGTGAAATTCCATCCACTACGAACCAAGTTATAAGCGCTAATGTTGACCTACCCTAAGTCGACAAAGCACGTTCGGTGTATGCCAATGCATTTGAGTTCGGGCCACGTGACTTTGATGCCGGGCAAATTCTTCCCCCCTTCTTTACGCCCCCTTAATTTCCCCCCAGTCAGACTTAGGGTGCCGGGTGGACTCACGTTGGGCTTTGCCCCAAATTTCTAGTTGGCATTTAAAATGCTAGTTGACAACCGTTTTGATACATCGTTGCAATCCACAACTGAAAAACAAAAATGTGAGGAATCTTGCTAGTGATACTGTGTGAAGAATTGCTCACTCACAGTATGTCAACTTATATGCTACTTGGTGTACTTTGCTTTTGTACGTTTATTTGTCAGCAATGAGCTTTTTTGAATTTATTTACTAAAATTTTTGTTAGAGAAGTACCAGTTGATTATTTCTGTTGCTTGTCTGCTGTTAATGTAACTCTGCGCTTAAATAAATATCAACTCTGTCTCTGTACAACAGTTCAGTGCTAGAAAATCTGTATTATACTTTATATGAGAAAAGATATTGGTGCAAACTGCTGTGTGCCATCATGATATGTGGTCGGTTGTCCATTTCTCGAGCATCTGAGGTGTTAACAGTAAATTAGACCATTCACAGCAATTAAGATGCATGTCGTTTTCTTGTGTTTTAACGTCCAGTGACCTTGACGTTTGACTTTTTAAACTGAAAATTGACACACAGTTACCATTATTCCTGCTTATTCTTGCATACCTTTTTGTTTTCAAGTTTGTACCAGCAGCCATTGTGGGTAAGATGGAGAGGCAAGAGGCATTGTGCAGCCTATAGAAGTACGGCCAGATAATAAGTTTGCTGTGGAGAGCTTCTGTGATAATTGTTTGTCAGGTGTTGTGGAGTGTGCGTTGCATTTGCGTTTTGCAGCGATCCACTCCTAAAATGTCAAGCATTACTCTAGTTGCACTTTTAGTGGTAACTTTCTCGTTGTTTTTTTCTGACTCATTTTACGCGTGAGAGCTAGCATAGCTATAGCGCGTATTAGCTACGGTAATTCCGTCCATCTGTCTTGGTGTCTGTCTTGACCAAGTACCGATCAAAGACCAGGTGAGATAGAGATTTCGGGTTTTAACTATGTGATAGCCTATAGTATAGCATTTTGTGACAAAATTTTATGCTGCTGGGTGAGGGGGGACCTCTCAAATGAAAGATAGAAATAGGGGCATCCCCCGTTTAAAAGACGTTATTTCACTGCTATTGGCTTGTCTGGCGTGAAAATGGTTGCAGATAGGCACAAACATGCTGCTTATGATAACAAGCACTGGTGACAAGCTTCTTAAGAGTGTCAACATCGATGACCTTGAATGACTATGAACCTTCAAAATAGAGGGTTTTAGTGAATTATTTGGCGATTTCGGACTGCAACACTCATTTCAAGAGTGAATTGCACCGAAATGGCTGGAGATAGACCAAGATAATCTGCACATGGAATTTTCACCATGTAATTGTAATTGTTTAAAATTTGCAAAATACGACAGGATTATTTTTTGCCACACCTTGTAGATTAAGTAGTTTTTTTCATTTCATAATTTCCTGCAGTAGATCTGGTCCCCATTAATTCACGTATAGACGTCGATTCCATAGTTGGCTTATTATATATGCGTGTGATACCCAAGGTAAGAGTGATGGAGATCTCCAAGAATCTAGGGGTCGAAACTTAAACTGCTAAATCTACGTTAGACGCTGAAAATCTTATGCGCATGTTGTCTGTGACGCAATTCACTTTTTAAATGTGCGCTGCAGCCTAAAAACGCCAAAAATCACAAAGGGTCGAATGTTCCATGCACGGGTTAGGGCTAAACACAAGGTTAACTCGGAACTCGGGATTACCCAGGTTAACTTGTGGTGCGTTTCTTTAAACAAAATTTGGAGTGGAACAATGTGCGCGAGGTTAACCAGAGAATTTAAGTTAACCTCTAGTTAGCAAACCCGTGAATCAACCTAAGCATGGAAAACAATCGACAACAACACCCCTATTTTTGGGCTTCAAGGTCGTTGATTTTGGTGTAAATCGAAAGGGCTTATATGAGACTTCCTAGAGATCAATAGTAAACACGAACCTATCCTGCACACCGTTTCTGCGATACGACGACTTATATTTGGCTCAAAATCGCCAATGTTTCGTACCCGTCTCATTAGGCGCCCTGGATCAGAGTGACCGCTGTTCAATTTCTGGAAAAGCTTTACGGATCCTGGAAGTAGAGGCTAATTTGTGGCAACCGACAATGAAGATTTCGTGGTCCTAGCTTGCATCATTTTGATACAATGGCAGACTGTGACGGACGGACGGACAGACAGACAGACGCCTCGACGATAGCTAAGACGCGTAAAGCATTACATGCTGTCGCGCGTTGAAAATCGTGTCGTTTTAAATTTCGCTCGCTTCGACTCGCTCGTATATGTTGTCGCTCGCTTACGGGAAAAATCTCGCTCGCTCTCGCTTGTTTTGTTTCTCGCTCTCTACCGCTCGCTGTCGCTTACAGGTCTAATGGAGTGTGTCTAACTGTTGGGGGTGTTGTAGCCTATTTGTCGTGATGTCCAACTTAGTTTTAATTTTTCGTTATTGGCCAAACCACAGACAGTGTTTTGCTCATCTTTTGAATTTTGTCTGCAGTGCACGATGTTGTAATTAGGCTGTGTAGTTTGTGTGAAGTGAATTGCTGTCTCATTGACAATGCATTCTGTCATTTAGTCTTTTTTATGGCCTCAAAAATGACTCAAGATTAAAGTATTGCTTACGGTACTTATAGTTCACAACTAATGTGTTGTATGTTACATTTAAAGCCCTGTACTTGTTATCATAGTCAGAAGAAATTGAGATTTTTGTGAAGTGTTCGATCTTTGTGGACTTACCTTTAACATTGTAACATTTTAGCATCGTATAATCAGTCAGTTTATTTGTTCAGCATATTATAGACCTGCACAACATGACAGTGAATACTACACAGAGAAATAGATGGAGAGAGAGAGAGAGGCAGAAAAACAGAGGTAGATGGCAGAGAACACAATCACACATACAAGACATGATACAAAACAGAGAACAGATAATGAACGCAAAATAGGTCTGCTTAACATCTTTCCGTTAATAACTTCACAACATTGTTGCTAATAGTCACACTTGCGTAAGAAAGTCTTTCTGGCTCATCAGTGCAGTTGTCGGTACCATAAACCTCTGTGAACTGACTGACCTTGCTCTGCGAAACGTTGACTGGTACGTGCCGCAGCTGAGCTGCATATTAGCAATAAATGAATTACGGCTTTAAACTTTCACTGAAAGTATTTTTCCTTTTACATGTAACCACGGCCTTCGGCGCTTCCCTGATTTTTTTGTCCTGATATTATTTATTTAAATGAGGTGAGGAGAACAAGAAAGGATAAAAGGAGGAGAGGAAACGTGCAATGACGAGAGTCACCGAGACAAAGAGAACGGGAGAGAATAAGCAAAGAAGAGGGAAACGCAACTTTCAGGAAGCGATTTTTGTGAGATTTTTTAGCCGACCGTACTTTAGTAACAGTCGAGCTGTTGGCATGATTGTTGTCCGTTTGTCTGTCTGTGGTCCGTTAGGTCATAGGGGAATACGCGAATAATTAGCCATGTGCCATAAACATAGGCATGCAAAATTTCAGCCATTTAGTACAAGAGGAACATTTTCAAATTATAGGTTGAATGAAGGGGCAGGAAATTCAATGTAAAACTGGACATATCTCTTAAAACGGTGAGAGATAGGGCCAAGGATACTATCAATCACTATTAGGAAGTGGCATACGCCCTTTCAGATTACATGAAAATCATTGACTTTGGATGACCTTGATGGTCACTGACGACCAGTAGTACGGTCGGCTATCCTAGAGACAGCTGGGCTTCTTGTAATATCTTAGCTGTAATAGGGGCCTATTTAGCAAATATTCCGTACCTGCGTTCAACCGCAAATTTAACTGTGCCTGTTAGCACGCGATACATTAGAAGTTAGAACTATGTGCAGCTGCCACTAGCTGGTATTTCGTGTCGCGACCTCGCGTTATAGTCTTTATGCAAACAAAATCTTTTCAGTACCGACATTCCCAATACCAATGCTTTTTTCACTGCCTCCTATAAACCTGTATACTGATGCAGTGTTTTTGCCAGCCAGACACACGTATATATATATATATGGCCTGATTGACGACCGAATACATCGCCGTGCGACGAGTGATGAACAATTGCAAGCGAAGCCCCGCTCAGCTGCTAGGAGTACCGGCTCGTCAGCCGTCGAAAAGTGGTGGGAACTGCATGATGGGAGGCTGAAGCCCAGAAAGCGGGAGCTATAGAGACGAGGGAGAGCGCGGAGTGAAGGTACAGGCCATACAGACGTGATTGCTTTTGCTATTGCTGTCAGCTGTTGCAACTGCGTCAGTCAGTCGCCTCGTCGCTTCGATCATCTGTCACTACGTTGCTACACAACACATCGCTCGTAGCCGACTGACGTTAAGTACAGGTTAGTACCGCTGTAGGTCGATGCATTCTGTTGTGCCTACAGCTATAGCCCGTAGTTAGTTGAGTGAGATCAGTTATTAGCAGTGCGAAGACTGTCTGTAATTTCTCTGGTTGCCTTGCTGCTTCCTCGATATACTGCGATATAGTACGGGAAATCTGCTTGCAACACAAGGCTACATAATAGAATGATGGCGAGTGGATCATGGAATGCATGGTTAGTGGCGCTTGACTGAGTACAGCAACGTCGCTGAGATGCTGTCATGTTTATTCGGGGAAAAACGTTTTTTCTGCGTGTGACAATGCCGTTTACGGTTTATGCGCGTCGCGCGCTAGGTGGGAT
>Ga0209367_1001031_pt1 | contig 32458 bp, 26 predicted proteins | sample WorMetLIZISLAND2_FD_187412 | JGI IMG/M metagenome (GOLD analysis project Ga0209367, IMG submission 187412) | Marine gutless worms symbiont microbial communities from Max Planck institute for Marine Microbiology, Germany - Olavius geniculatus... ...
GAAGATTTCGTGATCCTAGCTTGCACCGTTTTGATACAGCTCACGAGTGTGACAGACAGACAGACAGACGGACGGACAGACGGACGGACGCCCAGACGATGGCAAAGACGCGCGAAGCAGCATTATGCTTTCGCGCGTAAAACATATTCGCTCCTGAATTGCGATTGTGTAGCCCACACGAAGCACAAATACTAACTTCACAATCGACGACACTGCAGACTTAACATGGGACAAACCGTACATACAGCGTCTAGCAAGACCAGCGCACGAACATCAGTAGATCCTCGTAACTTCCTAAGCGTTGTTCGGCTCCCGCTGAGCATAGTTTTAAAACTGATCATTGGTCTCGTGTAGGCCTATTCGCTGGTGTAAAGGCAACGTCGTCGAAGTGTGACTGGCCCCTTGCTCTGATTAGCCTACTGATTTACGTGGCCCACTACAACTCTCTCTGTAATAGCCTTCGTCAATGCTTCACCGCTTCTCGATAGCGCGCTCACTGCAACGATTGTCGTGATATCCTTGCACCAAATTTCGCACAACAGCTTGCAAGCTGTATTGGTAATGTCACAATATTTTGAACATCAAAGCAACCCATCATGCACAACTTCCATGACTGCACTGCAGGTCGACTGAGAAAGATACCATATTATTGCCTAGGCTTATATTTGCACTGATAAAATGTAAAAATTATTCTACTGGCAGGTGCAACGTCGTATATGAGCTGGTAACATAGACCTCTTATAAAGTAAAAACCGCGGACAACGGCGGCCATGCTCGGGTCGGGGAACTTGGGTCCACCGGTATTTTTAGTTTTTTACTATAAATTTGTCAAACGTGGTCCGTTTGCTACAAAATTTTGCACACATTACTTTCACAGATAACGTGAACAAATATTGCAAATTTGGTGACTGTATGATTTCTACTTTCTCGTGTTCCATATATTGTGACTAAACCGTACGTACCGATGTATGATTTAGTCACAATATATGCACACACACTTCGAAGTTTTGAAAGAGATGTCTTGAAAATTTGACAGAAGCAGTCAACGTCAAGCAAGACTTAGCCGATAAAAGTGTATTTAGGCCTACGTCAAACAGAAAAAAGTAATTTGTATACTCTTAGCTCTGTTGTAATGGAAAAAACATAATATATTTATTAGGCCTAAACAAATCACGATCATCCAGTACAGTCTGTTCTGCTGCTGTTGCTGCCTTTACTGTTGGTTACGAGATAAATAGATCTACAACGACAACTCATTGGGCAGCTACAGCTCTATTACTGATCAATAATGTCTCATGCAGCACGAGAGACGAGACATACAGGATGGGCCAAAAAGTATGTCTCAAACTTTTATCTATTTTGCCAAACAGAGAGCAGATTTTGACAATTCTTTCACTGGTATATTTTGTGAATACTTTGCTATATAACTTCAATACATAGGATCATATTAATCTATATTCATCTCACAAACAGTTGACAAATCGCAACTATTGGGAATAGGCTAATAGCTTGAGCTACCAGTTTTTTTAAAAATTGTTATTTGCACTTACCATCAAGAACACTGCTCGAGACTCTGCAGTTTTTGCCAAATGCATGATACACGCGGTTATGGCTGTATTTGTGGGATTATCCAATGTAAAGCGCCAAATATTGATTGTTCGGGCCCGTTGGAAAGAATCGTTCACTGTAGGCCTACAATACTATTTACTACCCGCACGTTAAACGAACCATGTGACGTTATACTAGTATATTATATTTTACGACCGGTCATGTAGGCCTACATTGGTGAAATAGTTGCCGCGTCATTATTATTACCGTCATTCATAACAGAGCCGTATGATAGACAGCGAGCACCACACTGTTGTGTCTCAAGGACCGTCAGCAAGCCAGCGCGCAAGGTTACGAACTAGGCCTACTCCTAACCCATTATTGTGCACCGCAGACCACAGACTACACCGATGGCCTAGTAACGAGCGCTGCAAACGAGACATCCACCACCAGAGTCGTATAAGCCTATAAGGGGGGCAATGTGCCATACTCTCTACCACTGGCGTAATTGACAGTAGCGGCCAAGTTTATTCTCTACTTCGGTCTCACTGTGTGAACTTATGTTTAAAAAAGTTAGCCTTCTGCACTTACGACTAATTATGGTCAACGGTGGATTCAGGGTGGGTGGAGAAGGGGCGCGGAGAGGGGGGCGACCACCATTATTGACTGGAGGCATTTTATAACAAAGTATAAATTTAGCACAAAAATGCATTATTTCTGCATAACATTTTAAAAAATTATGGAAAGGGGCATGCACAGCCACCTCCACAGACTTCACCTCCTACCATTCCGCCCACCTATTCCCTGCATCCGTCACTGTAACTAGTCAATGATAAATAACAATAACTATATGTGTCACCACTGTTTGTAGAAAATGAGGTATATTAGAAAAATGCACATTTTATCGTTGAGCATTTTTTCAACAGCACTGTCAATTTCTACTCGTTTGTAGGTCGACAAAATACCAAAAAAAACAAATGCACTTTATTTTACATTGGAAAATAAAGCTGCCACTTTGTCACATCCAAGACGACGGCATATTTCTTTGTAATTGTACTTGCCTACCACTGCAGTAAAAGATTTTTATTAAACCATTTATTTAACAACTGTATAACAACAATAAATATATACAGTGACGTGCAGGACATCATTCTAAAATGTCACCGTTGTCACGTAAACTAACTATGACAAGCACTTGACTTACAAAAATTACAACATTCTCACATTATACAAAATCAAAATTCTGTCATCAAAACGATAGACACGTGACTAAAAACAAAGCATATACACGTATAGCAAAACCCACAAATGGTACATGTACGTCATAAGCAAAATGTCTGACAGCTTAGCGTTAGAGACTAGACACGAAGATATCTTACTACTTTTCACTCCAGGCTTCAAACGCAGCTTCTCAACATACACAGACTACGGCTATCCTCTCAACTGCCTTTATGGATACTAAAACTCACGCTTGTCAAACGATCGCTCTATTCTGTTCATTTTTCATCCTTTTCTTTTCTGCAAGCTAAATAGTATACACTGTACTTTTGCACAAACTGAGATTACGGTGGTGCTATTAACAGAACTATCTAACAGGGCTAACTTGTGGCTGTCAGCCTGAAAGACAGTGACACTAAGCTAGTATGCAAAAATACTATTACTTCATGTTACAGCCTTTATTAACTAGTTTTTTACGTTTTAGCAACTGCTGCTGCCATCCTCAAAACGATTTCTGTAGAACAAGCTTCCGGCTCATCTAGGACAAACTGACATTAGCTTTGAACAGTTTAAATGGTTGCTGAAGACATTTTTGTTCTGGCGTTGAGAGCGCGGCGCATTGTGGCTAACAGTTAAGCGCCACTTAAATCATCTACTTACTTACTTAACAAGGCAAATAATATTTCATAGATATGAAAAAAATAAAAGGACCTCATCTAACTGCCTAATTCTTTTCTGATATGTATTGATTCCTCAATGCACCAGTCTGTTGTTTTCTCAATCGATCACCTTGTTTTGCTCTGTTGCTGTGGATTTGCTGCTGCGTCACGTTTAAACACTTGCATCACGTTGTCAGACTTCCTGTTACAGCGATTGCCAGAAAGTCAAGAAATTAGCAGATAAACTTTACATAGCTTACTAGGTAACTGTTACAGCCTATGAGTTTATTCAACAGAGGCAAGCAGGAACGTGTTGAGTTGACGGGAAAAGCAGCCTAGAGTTCTCTATTGATGGTCTCGAGTGCTTGCAGACATTCGACACTGACTCCGAGGACTCCAATCTGCTCCGTCTCATCATTCACACTGCAGACTAACACAAACACATGCACCACATCACCCGCGTCATCACATGCTCAACACGTCGTTGTGTTTTTGCGCCGTCATCACAGCTGCAAATGATTCAGTTTTCTCTCACAGAAGAATGCACAAAAAAATGCATCACTGAAAAACAATTTAAAGTTTATTGATACATTTTTGTTGGTAAGAATTAACTTTTGTTTGTAAGTTATTCAACTAGTAACCGCGTGACTGTGTCACAAATGCTCTGAGACATAACCAGTCTTATAGACAGACTAAAATGTTTACATTCTCCAAAAAAGTGATAATTTTTCAAATGTTTGTCATCGTATCTATCCTAGAATTGTTTTCTCAGTGACAATCTGACAACTGAAAAATATAACAGTTAAAAATTTATTAATCACTATTCACTAACAATGTTCAATGACCAATCGCGTGAGCAATCAGCAATTTCTGCAGCACTACAAAGAAGGTTTCGAAATTCCAAGTATAAATCCTGGAATCCATGTGCCAATAAACTAAAAATGCAAAACGAAGTAATCAGCTGCTCACTTGGTATTTCGGCGCCAATAAGGTCGCGACCAGTTCGCAGGATTTCTGAGAGGCTAACGTAAGCATAGCCGATTTCAATGCAGTCTTCGTCATCATCTTCAGCCATTGGTTCACTGACAAGAGTGAAGCGCAGCCTGCATGCCCACACAACATATTAACTCAATACATATCAATACACAATATAATTTATACAGCATGGATGCATCAAAAGTTTCTTATGTGCTGCAGCATCGCAGTTAATAAAGAGCAAAGAGGAAAATTCTCTGATTCTGACATCAGCACTCGTGCGCATTGGGCTGCCTCAGTGCCGAGCAGTTGTAATAAATTAATAACCTGTCCACCCACCCCAAAGGATGTCAGCACTTTCAGCAACCCAAGCATGCTATAACATAATCATTACATTTCTGAGTCAGAACAAAATGCCCTGTAATAGCCAGTATAATAACAAAACCAATATTATCCATTACAGCAATGAAAAAGCCACTACAGACAAGTTCACTATAAAACAGCATATTGTGATAACAAAACAATGGCATCTAGCTAGTAAGTCATCAAATGGAATAGAAACCACAATACTCTACGATCATTATCATCAAAAAACACGCAGGAAGTAGACTTCAGCGTTATTTGCACAAAAATGAGCATTGGATGCAAGTACAGTAACCAACCTAGTGTCTGATACAATCATTCCGGCAAGCAGCTGACGCCGATGCATATGATCCTTGGCGTCCACAGCAATCACTGCACAATCAATGCTTTGAATTAACAAATAAATCAAAACACAAGTACGATCAAGCAACGTACTGCAGCAAAAAAAAACAAATTTTTCCTGCTGTGTCAGAATCTATAGTATGAGATATTTTCGAGTATTAGCTTCCTACTATAACAGTAGCATTCTAAATCTTTTTTCAGCCTGCTAACTTGGAAATTCAGAATACTAGCTTTAAATTCACACTAAGACAAACATCAGTGTATTGTTCACAAGTTAGCACATGTTATTATCCCGTTAGCAACTAAAAAGCTAAAACATAAATTACAGCTATGCACATAAAAATACACCATGTCTCAGCAAAAACTGTGCCACTTTTATTTTTGGAATAACTCCATGAAACATTGGTCGATTTTGATAATTTCTGGCATGCAAAATCAAGAAACAACTTGACATAAATGACTACAGTTTTGGCCACCTCACCTCAATAATGCCGCTACACTACCTTGTGAAATGCAGAAGTCGCAGTTTGGCCATTTACAACAAAAAATTCATACTGACTAGCACACGCATCGAATCAGAAAATCACTGAGACTTCAAAATCATTGAAAATGTGTATTTTATTTGACATTAATCATATTCATTTTAAAACCATACGCCGACGAAGTGAAATGATGCATCAACAGCAGGTCAGCTGCTCTGGTCAGCAGTTATTGAACATGCTGTTGACGAGCAGCGTCAACGTCCACCGCTTGCGTTCATGCTGGAGGAGGCCATTTTGAGCACATGCTATAATAAAGATGATGTGATGTGACGTGTGACTTTTTGAGAGATAATAACTGTTACTCATGCTTGTCACTATTCATTTCTAAGCCAACACACGCGCTACCCAGTATGAATTCATTGTTGTAAATGGCCAAACTACGACTTCTGAATTTCACAAAGTGGCGCAGCAACATTATTACGGTGAGGTGGCCAAAACTACACTCACTTATGCCAAGTTGTTTCATGCTTTTGCACACCAAAAGTTAACAAAATCAGCCAATGTTTCATGGAGTTATTCAAAAAATAAAAGTGGCACAGTTTTTTTGAGACACAGTGTATAACTAGCATAAGAAGAGAATTGTGTAAAAAAGACACAGCTGATAACAACAGAAAATGAAATGGAGCTGACGTACATTTGGAAAAATTGAACATGATGTTCTTGTACGGAGCTGTTGGCTTCTTCACAGAGCACGGCGTCTCAGTGTCTTCTGTTGGAATATCAAGGAAACTGTAGTCAACAAAGAGCATCTGGACTGAGTCGTCATGCAATACTGGACCATCCACAAGACTAACATGTGACACCAAGATCTTCACCATGTCACTAGGCACCTGTACACATGGCCAAACTATCACTCTCATCTACGTGGTAGTACTAGTGTTTGCAATCCCAGGATCCCAAATCCCGGGATCCCGGCCGTTTGCGCCAATCCCGAATCCCGGGATTGGCCGCGTCTCAATCCCGGAATTACGGGACTACAAAAATTCGTCAAATGATGTATTTTTTGAGTGTCAAATGATACAAATAACAATTCTAGCCCTTTAGTGAATAAAATATTTGGATACCATGGATACCAAAACAGCGACCATTCTGTAAGCCTAATCCTGAAACGGGATCCCGGGATCACAAATTTCTCAATCCCGAATCCCGGGATTGAGAATTCAATCCTGGGATTGCAATCACTAGGTAGTACGAGGGTCGTTCAATAAATAAGTTACAAAATGACGCCATTTCATTAATTTTTAAAATAAGAAAAAAATTGAAATATACGTTTTGTAGGGAATTTAATTCTGAGTACTTGCTGTGAGTTTTATTACAATGACGTCACTGTGATGTCATTTATAAATATTAAATCCAGCGACGTTACCATTAAAATCGCCCCGTAACGAACAGTGTGCCATTATTGTCTTTTTGTGGGCAAAAAACTTCATGCAAATCTGATTCACTTTGAGATGCATCCAGTATATGGAGATACGTGTTTCATGAAGCCAACAGCACACGCTTTTTGGTAGAAAATGTTAGTTGGACAGAAATTTGCATCAGGTACCGAGGTGCAATTAGTCGTTCTTCAGTGGCTTGGACAGCAGCCAACATCATTCTTTGCATCGGGAATTCAAAAGCTTGGTGACAGATGGGACAAAATGTTTGAATGAAGTCAGATGATACGTTGAGAAAAGAAACGATAATGTTTAACATTTAAAGATGAGACATTAACTTGTTCAGTTTATTCGTTTTTCCTCGCTCCTATGACATTCGCGAGTTATGATAGATTACTGGCGTAGAAAATAATACACAAGTAAACTGTGTCCTATTAATTGATGATGTCACAGTAATAACGTCATCATTAAAAGAATTTTCACGAATGTTCTGAATTAAATTTCCTATAAAATGTATACTTTAAATTTTTCTTATTTTAAGAATTAATGGAATGGCACGATTTTGTAACTTATTTATCGAACGACCCTCGTAATACCACACAATAAAAACAGCTATGCAAAAGCAAATTCTTAACTGCATATATTTAAGATCCTTCTTAATTTTCTTCACATATTTCTGTTCGACAGTTATCATTATAATGACATAAATCAGGCAGCAAAAAATAAGTTCCATAAATTCATCAAATTATAACCTTTATCTTTTTATAATAGTTGTTAAAGTTTCAACAAACAATTTCATCAACTAACTAATTGCTAAGGTTTTAATCTGACCAGTTCATAAAACTCATTAGTCACTGTTACAAAATATGAGTTTTGTCAAAGACAAAATCAGATACCAACAATAACATTATGTCAACTAGACTCCCCACTGCATCCATTCACTGCTGCAAAAGTGTCCAAAATCACCTGGCTATTGACACAGGATGCCGGGCGTGAAGAGTGAATCACAAGACCTTCTTCAGACTCAGTTTCTGAGCGATTACTTCTCACTGCAGCAGCGGGTAAACAACATCGTACCAGACATAAAGCAACATCAAGCAAAAAGGTTTAAAAGCTAAACAAACACTGCATTTCATACTGCTAGGCAAAAATGCTGTTAAAACTACAGTAAATAATTTGCTGCAGAGGTAAGGCATGACCACCATGCAAGGTAAGCTTCCGATCAGTAAGTAAAAGATAACTCACTAACGAGGCTGCTCATTGCCAAGTTTTGAATATATGTACTCAAAATCAAAATTGTATCTTCCTTTAATGGTACATGACTGAAGCCAAGAGTCAAAAAAAACCCAGTCAGAAAGTTTGTCTACTCAAAACGCCATTACACTATGACTTGTCATGACAACAGTCTACAGAAACCAGTGATGTATAACTATAAAACTAATAAGTTATAACGATATACCAGTATCAGGTTCTTCCAATACTGCATCGGGCAGGGTTACATCATCTTTCTGCAGACAATAAATGCAAAACATAACAAAACATAAATAAACACAAAACCAGACAGCTCTAGAAAGAGTGCACAACTTCAGTAATCAACTGATCCTTGGGCAAAGCCTTGCCCAATTAACTAATCCATCTCTCTACCTGTTCATCAATTCCATTTAGGCTCTTAACTCAATAACAAAAAAGCACAGAATAACCAAAAATAATGCGAACGTTGCACATCAAAGAACTGGCATCAAGACCTTCCATAAACTGCAGAAATAAACTGCAAAATATCAATTCTCATCCTACCAGATAATGGAGATATTAAAGAAAAATGATCAAAAATCCACAAAACAATCTAAATCCTCACCAAAGGCTAATCAATCTGTATTCAGCATGAAAGCATTCTTAACATACCACCAAAAGCTGTTGTAGAAGAATATTATGCACATAGAACAAAGACATACAAACTATAAGAATGTGACATCAGGCCTTAGAGCTTCATGATCTTGCCTACTTGTAACAGGCACCTTTGAGAATTTTGTTTAAGTTGTACTCTACTAACATATTGACTGAGTGATTAACCGACTGACTGACTGAACAAATAAACCAGATAATGAAATATAAAGTGTAGTGCAAGCAACGGACCATAGTGACTAGAGAAGTATCCACAGGCTCAGATTCGAATCCATCTGTTATCCCAGGGACGACTTTTTCTGTCAAAAATTACAGCATTATATTACATTTCTAACTGACAACAAGTAGAGATATGTTACAACACTTTGCTGTGAGTTCAAGCAAACATTTGCCAACACGTAACATAATCAAGTCAACATTCACTTCTTCTAGATAACTGTGTAATGGGCAAATCAAATTGGCCAGATTTCTGTCTAAAGTTAAAAAATGCTGGAGTAAGACTTTCAGTAAATCAAGCACTATTTTATCATCTAACTGAAAGCTTTGAAGATATAAAATTTAATAATTTAATTACACAATGAAGAGTAGCACAATAAAAACCACATGCACTAGGTAAACATTTGCAGGTACAATACTCTATTCCAACAACTGCTATTCTGACAGTCGCCATGTCGGAATAGTGACAGCCTGGCGAATGGTGACCTTGGTCGTAGCTTCACAGACCAACTAGCTCCTCAGGTCTACCGAGTAGACCATAACGGGTAACCATTGGCAATTTTTGTAGTTACGTGCACTGCTGTTAAACTTATTACCTATACTGTATGCTAACATGTGATGTGCATGGACCCCTAAGCCACCTCTATAACCGCCATCGCCGAATAATTTTTCTGGTTAGCCGCCCCCACCGAAAAAGTTTTTGGCTAAACTGGCTTAGCCGATATAAGATTTTACGCATAGCCACCGGAAAAAAATTTGGCTAGCTAAATTTGGTCAAATTTACCTAACACAAACTAGTCGTTTAACTGCCTGTGTGCATTGCAGCAATGCTTTTTATGTTAATTACCATTTGAAATAACATATCCGAGATGAGTCTGATGACAAGCAAATTTGGGAAAAATTGATATTTCTCATTCAAAGTAAAGTCGCTCAGATGTAAGGCCTAATAAGGAATCAGCTCGCCATCAGTGCCTGTTAAGTACACGTTCAACACTACCTGTATCAAAAGCTAAAAAAAACTAAATCGATTGTCCAATCATACATGAATACTTCGAGTTTCTTATTGTAACAGAATTTTATAATAAGCCTGCTATGTAGCAGAACTGTGCACATATCTACGCATGTAGGGCCTAATGCTGTAAGTAACTTCTCGACCTACAAACAGCGGACATGTTTTCTAAAGCTATTCAGCACCGGTAGATTGCATTAAGGTCATTTTATTTCATGTGATCTGATGGATAGATTTCTTCGACGACTAACTGACAGCAGAAACTTTGTAGCGTGTTTCTGTTTGTTAGCCTAAAATGGTTTGAGAAACGAGAAAAGTACTAAACTTAAAGTGTGGGCTAAGATAGTCTTACATATAGCACCAGTGAAGTTAGACCTACTTAAAGTCACCTAATGGCCAAACTAGCTTACGATTTGTAAGAACAATGTGTGCGTGAAATTGGAGTTTTTTTCACTTTTTGAGGTAATGTTTCATTTACGTCTCTACATCGTGGCATCAGATCTGAACATTAGGCATTATAGCCGTAGCCTGTAACAACAATGTGCATGTGCCTGTAAATTATAAACTATTTTATTCATATAATTACAATGAATAAATTATTTCCTGCGCAGTTAACTACATACACCACCGAAAAAGTTTTTGTTAATTTGCAGACTATTAATTTAAGTTATCACACATGGTTATTAAATGTAGATTGCTACAGTTGGCAGTGCGATTTTCAGCTAACCGCCGTAACCGCTAAATTTTTTGAAACTGCCGCCACTGGAAAAATATTCGGCTTAGCCAGCTAGTTGCCGAAAACTTTTGTTAGCAAGTTGATACTTCTAAAAAAATTCGGCTTAGGGGTCTAGGTATGCATTTTTATTGTCACATGAATGTTCGAAAAACGCTAACCCTAGTCCAAACCCAAGCCTTAACCCTAACCGTAACTCTAAGCGAAAACCATAATTTTAATATTAAGTGCAAAATCGTACTCAATTACACATAAAATCGTCACCCCCTGGTGAATGAGAATGTAAAGCGTAATGATGTCTGTCAACGTGAATTTCAGTTAGAATTGCATTTGTTGAAATAACGTCTGTCGAAGTAGAGTCTGTCTCCTAACATTTGCTGCGTGTCTTTCAACTGATATTTGACTGAATGATTAATCAATCAACTGAATGACTGCTGACCTTGCTTGTGTGTGGTGGCAGCGTGAGGTGATGAACAAGGTGTGATAGACTCACTATCAGACACTGGCTCTGACTCGCCTGTGCAACGTTATAATGCCACAATAAAACAAATCACAATGTGCTTTTGAAAAGATATGCAAAACAATACAAAAGCTTTTGTTTTTCTGCATTTGATCTATTTACAACATCGTGACATTACGAGAATTTTGTCTATGGTTTCTACATAAGATTCGAGTTTTGCGTTGAAGGCTGGAACACACTTTCAAATGGCTTTTGCCATTTATAGCCGCTCAACTCAAGTTCTGACTCAGCAAATATCACTGACAAATTATAATGGCAATGCCGTAATGCTATCGAATAATTATTATTAACAACTACAACAGTAATCACAAAAAAAACAAAAACAAAGAACAGGCATAATGCATAACGGTTTTTACGCACGAAAGCAGCTACTGCTTTCAGCGCATCTTAGCCATCGCAATCTGTCCGTCTGTCTGTTCGTCTGTCCGTCCGTCACACAGGTGGATCAGTCAAAAATGGTGCAAGCTAGGATTACCAAATTTTCATTGTTGGCTGCCCGGAAGACTCTAGTTTCAGGAACCGCAAAGCTTTTCCATAAATTCAAAGGGGGTCACCACGAACAAAAGCACTAAATGAGAGGGGGGTGCACAAAATTTGCAATTTTTTGCCAATAAGTCACTGTATCCCAGTAACGGTGCAAGATGGGGCCTATGTTACTATTAACCACTAATAGGAAGTCATACACTGGCTCTCGATTAGCACTGAATTCAATGACCTTGAATGACCTTAAATGAAAAATAGGGGGTTTTATGGATTTTTTGGCGATTTCGGGCTGCAACAGAAGTCTATATCATTCACAAGGTGGCGCCACCGAACTACTGTTATGCGATCCAGATAAAGAATTTGGTATTTGTATATTAACTTAGCGTGAACACCCCAATTTTCAGCTAAACTACTGAACCGGGACTGCTATAGGCTTTCGTGTGACTCGTAAGCATTAGCTCGAATTTCCTGTTAGTATATAAATGATGTGAGATGTACACAAATTATAACACTAACAATACCATTAGTGGTACGTATCATGACATAAAAAACTTGCCGGATACACGTTGTCCCTCAGACACGTACGAAACATCGAGATCTTCAGACGGCCGAGCAGCTTCGGGTAACATGGCTCGCTGAGGTGACTCACTTCGACACGGCGGCTCATGCACCTGTCACAATCATTCGCTTTAATGCACAGAAACTACCAAACAATTATGCAAAATATTAATCTGTATTATTCGTTGCTGCTTATCATTATTACCATTCTTCTACGTTTGGCCAAAAAAGGCATCTGGCACATAACATGTCCTGTTCCAATTATATCTAAACCTTCAAGGTTAAAAAAACTTGCATAACGCAGAGAAATTTCAGAAATATCATCAAAAGCGCAGCAATAGTAGCAGCATTTATTACTATAGGCAGCGACAATAAGCTAACTGAATGGTTAGCAGTCAAAACCCAGCATCAAGCTCTATATGCCTCCTCTTGATAGAACCTCGACCTTTGACCCCCAAACGTAAACAGTTCATCTTTGATTCAAAATGTACTAGCAACAAACGTTTGGAGCAAATCATTTGATGCAAACCACAGACACATTTGTATTATGGAAACATCATCACATACAGATGGATGGATAGAAGGACAGATGGATGGACGAATGGACTGAAATATGCTGCATGAAAAACAATGACACAAAAACACAATGCACCGGCAAACAGCAGCAGCGACATAGCAATGAATCTTCAACGCAGCATACCAATGCACATGGCCTCACGCAGAAAGCTTTATAAACAAGTCTATGATACAATTATGCTTTAAAATGTGCTCTAGTAGTGTGACGTTTCATGACTAAGCTGCCAGCATGTACCGCCATACCGGCTGGGTGTGCTTGTTTTTTGAGGCCTTGACTGCAGCCGGTGTTGACGTGGCTGTAGGCCCGTGACTAGCAGCAGTCCGCACTGACTTGAGACCACCAGGCTTACCATCGGGAGCACCTGCTACTGCACTCTGCTGCATTGCCTCCTGCTCCGCAGGCAGCAGTGACGTCGGGTCACCGCCTGATATGCTTCCACACTAACACACCAGCTGTACATCTTATAAAAAGTTTTTAAAGGGTTTTAAGGGTGTGTATAGCTCCTCATAGCTGTTTCAACCTTTTGAATAGAGGAATATGGCGCTCCAGCATCTCCTTCCTCACCAAGGTCCAACTGTATCGTACCTACATCAAACCAGTCTTATTATATGGCTCTGAAACATGGGCCCGAACACGAGCCCTACTAGACAAGGTTGATGCTTTTGACAACATCTGCCTGCGTCGTATTCTCCGTATACCATACGTGGATCATGTAGCCAACGCCATGGTTCGACTTCGAGCTGGCTCACTGCCGCAGCTGTCTCAGCTGATTCAGAAAAGTCGGCTTCGACTCTTCGGTCACGTGGCAAGGATGGACGCGTCACTTGACATCTCCAGAGCAAAACGTCAATCCGAGGTCTGCCCATAAAGTGGAAGCGCCCTCCTGGACGCCCTCGCCACACGTGGCTACGTACCCTGGGAGCAGATCTCCAGCCTCATAATCATGGTCTCAACTCGGCTTGGAGATGCGCCCAGGATCGAGAACACTGGAAGCACCTCGTGGAAACTGTTACGCTCCAGCTCGGGGCATGCGCCTGATGATGATGATGGCTCCTCATAGATAAACCATCTCACAGCTATGGACTACAGAGCATTGCCTGCCATATAGGATCACCCAATTTCACCTACCACACGACACACCTTGCCTTAACTCCAGCCAGGCAGGCCAATTCTCAATTTACATACACAGCAGGGATAAAAAGCTGAGTTAACTAAGTGGTTAGTTATAAACAACAAGAAATATTATTAAATTGTGACCAATCTAATGTACTCCTCGTGCACATCATTTTCTTTTGTATTCTTTTAAGAGCTTTTTTGTTATTTTCGGCTTGTATTAGAGACCCGGCATCTGAACGAGACCCGTTTAATATTATACTAATAATGACTGGCGTCGAGGTCGTTATAGAAAATTGTCTCCCTGAAGTTCACAAAATATTGCCCGATTTTAAGACCTGAAAGAAAAAAAATTCCCAATAATGGTCGATGACGCTAGTTGCTGTTTGTCTTGTTATACCTCAACGCATGCGTCTATCTGGCACCATTATGGGGATATGGCGCCTCAAAGATAAGGGGGTCACGACCTTAACCTTTTGGGATCACCTGACGTCATCGGCCATGTGACCATTCAACTCCCGGGCGTCGACTTCCTACGCGTGGTCCACAATGACCATGCATCTATCTGGCACCGTTCTGGAGATATGGCACCTCAAAGATAATGGGGTCACGACCTTTACCTTTCGGGGTCACGTGACTGATGACGTCACGTGACCATTCGACTCCCGGGGGTCGACTTCCTATGGGTGGTCCTTTGTGACCACGTGTCTATCAAGCACCGTTATGGAGATATGGCCGTTTGAAGATCTTGAAGGAAGGCTCTTCCAGGAACAGAGGTTGGTCGTTGGTCAGTCCTCAATATTACACTGATCTCATATACTCCTCTTTGCTACGTTAGGAACGCAGTGCACGATGAGTAAAAAATGGTTTATTTGTCCAATGACACCCATCCAACTACTAACCAGACCCAGGATAAGGCAACTACGTTGACCCTACATAAAGTGTTAGCCACCATACCACACCACCACCAATATTACATACATTTCACTGCACAGCCAGCAAGAAGTAAAAAAAACACTAACAGCACCAACAGTATCACCAATAGCAAAATTGTGTAATACAGTCATAGTTTTACTTTGAACAAATGTATACAACATGTACTTGACATCCACGTACATCACGATGCTGGGAATAAGGTAAATCCTCAAAAGATAGCAATCAGCAAAGTTTATCAATAACATATAGTGAACTGGAAATTATTATTTTTTGCTTTATCATTAAGGACACTTATATAGCACACTTTCGCTATGCCCAAAATATCCATCTGTGACTAATTTCTAAATAAACGGACAATATGATCGCAAGTATGCTGCCTCAAATGAGTCACCTGTTGAAGAGCACTGGCTGCAGAGGTTGGAGGCAGATAAGGATAATGCCACTGCAATGACACATCCACTGTGCCATTTGTACATCCACCTTTCTGTAACAACAGAGTTCATATTCACACTTTAACTCTTTCATTCCTCAATTTTAGTTGCATTCTGTACACTAAATGATTTAGCAGCACAATTTGAAATAACCATTATCGATTATCCAAAGCTTTTTACAAAAGTAACAGCTGTAACACAATCACGGATCAGCCACAAATCTTTAGTGGCCTGAAGGGTATGATTAATACAGAAAAAACATCCAGACAGAATTAAACAAGACATACAATACAATTCACAAACACAAAAATTCAATAAATGCCAAACTAAGGCTAAAACCTGTAGGCCTAAAAAGCAGCAACAAACAAAAAAGAACTACCTGGACCAGTTCAAACGTGCCATTTATGGGCTTGTCATGAGCCAGTGTGATGAGAGGTATTCTGGCAACGCCGAGATATGTCGTCTCATCCGGGTCCATGTCATCAAACACATACAACTGCACAGCCTTCACACCATTTCACATCAATTCATTAAAGCAGATTTAAAATATTCACACATATGTACATTATGCATGCAAAACAAGCTAAACTGCTTAGAGCAGTGGTTTATGGAGTCACTACTGTGTCGTCATTCTAACAGGCTGCACTACAAAATGGCCATAATATGTTCATTTCTATATCCATTCGTCTATCCCATATCGACTCCAAACGCAAAAAAAAAGAAAAAAACATGCAATAACCAAAATTGGTACAAACATTCAACAGGATGAAAAAAATCAGTGTAACAATTTTCAATTCAGTCAAGATTATGTGCAGCTCTAGGTGGACGACCACACAATATGTCAGCACTGGGCTAGTATATTTTTAGCAACAGCAATTTATGTTTTCTGTACTTTGCCAAGATGACAAAAAAAATCAGTAGAAACATTTGTGCTAGGATATTTAAAGAGCAACTGGCCAGAAACTGTTGTGAATGCAAAAGTGCACAATGGTTACTGTTCTAAACACTTCAAAATAAGCTTCGTGAAAAAAAAATGATATGAGAACCAGACCTGTGCTCTGAGGTATTTATCCAAGTCTGCAGTCATCGCGACCGGAAACGTTTTACAATCATCGAAGTGCGGTGCATTGCTGCTAGGAACAATGCTTGTGTCATGGTCCGGGAAATCAAAAAACTTGTAAACACAGAATGGAGATGGCTGCACATCTGAAACAGAAACGAACTAACAAATCTGTGAAAAAATAAAGTATTGAGAACAAAACCAAAATTAACTTCATCAAACTCACACAGAACTGCTACATACGACATAGCAGAACAGCTGCTACATATATTCAATGATCTGGCCAGGACAGAAACAATACAGTATGAGTACTATGTATAGATGACACATAACACATTTTCAGGAAGTTGTACAAGTGACACTGCTGGAAACTAAAAATGTACAATACCGTTTGTTTAAGACTGCTAAATTTCTGTCATTAGACAGATTAATACAGCGACATTAATGCTAGTTTGTTGTTGCCAACAACAACTAAAAATTTGGAGCAGGGCACAGCGTGAGACCACCCAGTGTCGTAAGTCCAACTGGGGTAATCTTGGTTCATGGCGGCTTATTTGTCAAGCAGTCAATTATAAATTTGGTAAAATGCCGATCCATTCAAAACCCCTCAACTGATCTCGCTGAAATTTAACCTCAATTCCTTCGAGGCAAGGGTCATCCTTCCCCCAAAGTTGGTCTTGATCCACTGTCTGGTTTTGGAGACGTAAAAAAACAAACAAAAATAAAAAGTAGAAAAAACAAAGCAAAAAACATAAGGCCTCCCATTAGTATGCATAAGCAGCCTAACAATGTTTGCCAGCAGACATACCTTTTCTACGAGACATAACGTCTCTACACAGAATGATGGTAATCTGCAGCTGGTTGACATTGTCTGGAGCACGCTGCGCTTCTATATCATCCATTGGCTTCAGTCCTGCTGTTGCCATGTTGCTCTCAACGTAACCCAGGGCTTTGCTTCTCTCCTATAAGATGACAGAATACAGCTCAGACTTAATATCACCATTGCCTTTAGTGTTATAAACTCTTGGTTTAATACATTAGAGTTACTGTTCAAGGATTTTCAACGCTGAAAACAATGATGACAGTTAAGCATAAACTCAACCGAAACATCCAATATTGGCTGCTGCAACCAATTTACAATTCTTCCAAAAATTCACTGCAGCATAATCACAGTAGGAAAGTTGTTTATCACACACGTGCCTCTAGCAACAACAGCATAATTCAGTAACTTCCATACCAATAGATCCATACAGCCCAGAAAGAAATCACACACTAACTGGCATACACATTTACGAGATGAATGCCTTAAAAATGAAACTAAACACCAAGCCTATGCTCCTCCTCTAGCAGTGTGGCACAATGTATTTTGACCTTTGACGTAATAACTAAGCTCCTGTGCTATACTTCACCCTTCAGATGCATTACATTGGCTTCTGCTTTCTACTTTTACCATTCTGTTACCATTCATTACAATTCCTGACAGCACAAACTGCAGTTCACACCACATCAACGTGCCAAATAGTTTACAATAAATTGCTAAGAAATTCTATTGCATTCATACTTGCTTCAAATGGCACTGACCGAGTCCACTCTGACATCTGACTCTTAAACTGAGCTATCAGAATAATCATACTTACTTATCAATGCCAACATCGACAATCCTGTGTAAGTGTATACATGACGATAAATGATGATGATGAAGGACGAATTAACTTTAGCGTGGCGTTAAGTCCTAAGACTACAAGGACACGTAACAATAAGCCTAAACAGTGAAGTCACGTAATACTTAGTCAGTGCAATGAGACGTTGTTAGTCATGACTGTAAGACCAGGCAAAAAATGATGCACAATAGATGCACTGTGACCTTATAAAGGCGCAGAGCCTGTTCCATTGGTACACGTAGTCTGACCCAGTAGTCAACGGTGCCATAGTGACTGCCACAGTCTGCATCATTCACTCCTACATAACAGTTTACCATGCAGAGTGACGTAATAAATGTGCAGAATATAAACACAAAGCCACTAACAGATGATCACACGCTGCACTGCAACAATGACTACTGTGTTCCGTCTGTCATAACTTCCAGCTTTCTAACATCAATAGGATTTTGAAGCTTAATTACAACATCCTTGCAAAAATCAATGAGGCGGCAGTAGAATGCAAGTTTCAGATGCCAGCTTGATCTATCAGTAATGACAGTAAGTGGAAAATCTCCAAAGTGAGTTCAACTATAATTATGTGACGCTACGGCTTCTGCTTTTGTGTTAGAATTCTGGCATAAGCACCTTTAACAAAATGGCTGCTACTTTACTTCATCATACAAAGTTTTCAACACCTCAGCTTCAGCTAGATAGCTGTTCACTGTCTAAAGATACTTTCTGGTTTAAATCATGTCAACATTCTTTTAACAAAAGAGGACGGCCTCACCGAGAATGGTCAGATGACATTGAGCAGTGGTGTGGGGCAACCCTGCAGGAGTTAAGCCACGCTGCCCTAGATAGGGCAGCAATAGTAACAATGGCGTCAGACACCAACGGGCGTTGAGCCCACGGTTGTCGATGATGATGATGATGAACGTTCTTTCACTATCAAAGCAGCAGTACACTGACATTGAACAGTATTGGTATTTCCAGCTAATAGTTTTCTGGTTGTTTGTGTTTCTTATATCTGCATGATGCATTTTTGTTCAGATATGAGCCAAGTTGCCTGAAACAATAGAATAGAAAGGAAAAACCTGCCATGATTGCATACTATACGAGACAACGTGGTCAACTCATCACTGGCTAGTGGCTAGTGACTGACCCGTGAGACTGACAGTTCCATGCAGGCGACCGCTGGGTCGGTCAAAAACATTGTGTAGTTTGAGATGACAAGCAGCAAGGGTCTGGTAGTCAGTGCCGAATGACTGATGCAGCTCCAGTACACATGAGTCCTACATCACACGCACACACTACACTGCAACTGCTATACAAGATGTGTGCCAATAAAAAAAACACTACGTAAATATGCAAAATCCTTCCCAAGCCAAAAAGCTCATTGGGTGGCACTCTTCTCCATTTCCCTAGTTTTTACTTTTTAGGTTAATTAGTTAGGTTTTTAGTTTCTAATAATAATAAACAATCCAAATGTTTTTCTAGAAAATTGTTTATAACTGGCATACCACATATGTGACAAGCAACTGTCACTACTTAGCGGTCTTTGACTTGGTCATATAAGATTACCTACCACTTACTGGCGTCACAGGTGTTGCAGATATTGCCAGTACATATTAATAATCTGCTATACAACAGTGATGTGAGAAATAACTGACCTTATGTAGGTAATGCAAAAAGAAGTCATCCACTTGTACAACATACTGAGACGTGAAATTGAATTCTGCCCTGGAACAAACCACAGAAAATAAAACAACACTCATCATACTAAACCTACGCCAAAAACGCTCAAACAACAGATACACCACTAAAGCCAAGGCGTAAAACATGCTGTGTATGGAACCATCAGTTTTCCTAACCTATCATAAAAATAGCAACTTGGCGACAGCCAGAAACACCCTTCAGCGTTTTGATGCTTTTTGTATCTGGCCTACAAAAGTTCATCATCATCATCATCAAAGCGTTCGGCTGTAGCATCCCGCTATTGCAATTTGTTGCCAAAACGATTTGTCTTCTGCCAGTTTCAGTGTGTCCATCACCAACATTTTGAAACTTCAGGTACAACAATTCCGAAAAGTGGACCCACCTGACCCGGACTGACATAACCTGAAATAACTCTGGAAAAATAGGCCACTCATGCATGTGCATGGGTGTGTAGTGAAAGCACAAGCAGAGTTTGTAGACTGCGTGTTGACCTACATACTGGAATAAGATCAATCAATATAATTAGGGGCAGGCTGATACCGTGGTCCTCGCTCGATGGCTGTCGACTGCATTTCAAACTCGTAGAATTCCCACGTGCAGAAAATGTTGGGCTCAGCATCACCAATCTGCTTCAAGCCTTCCGCACTCAAGGTCACCTAATAAATCATTACACAACAAACAACACATTTAATTACTTGACCCAAACATACCCATGCTAATACAATTAACTGAATAAATGATTGAGCTAAGTACACTGATACTTAATGGCAAATCCGGAATTTTGGAATACAAGAAAGGCACAAAGGTAGAAAATGAGGTCTGGAGAGGAGGCTGTGTCCCCTCCCCAAAATAATTCCTAAAATTTCATGCAGAAATGATGCATTTTTGCAAAAATTTTCACTTGTGTTAAAATACATCCAGTCAATAAAAAGGAGGCCACAACTTTTCCCCCAACCTCCATCCTTAAATTTGCCACGGCTGATACTGTTTCTCTGTTTCAACTACATTGCACTACAATATGCTGGCATATTCGATACAAACTCTGCTGCAATATGTACTTGACATTCTGACAGCCGGAACAAAACATATATCATGAGCAGAGTGTTTGATGTTAGTGCTCAGCCATTGCTGATCCTATCATATGAAACTTAGTGAAGGGGTGCAACTAAAAAGTCTCAGATACAACTCTCAACTAACAATTCTTAATTGTTTATAGCATTACTGAAAATCTATAGAGACCCAGCTAGGCTCCAACTAATAAACAGTACAAGAAAAATATAATCAAATTTCAATGACGGATTACAATCACAGTTGTCAAACACCACTCAGAATGTCATGGCACAATCGTCAGAAAAAAACATTTTGTCATGCTTGATTTAGCACAAAATGTAGATCCAATTAGAAAATGACACAAAAGTCTTCCAAACAGCTTTAAAAACAAATCCTTAAAAAATGCTGACATAATATTCTAGACCAAATTTACATTATCTGCGTAATTTGTAACAGCGGCAGCGAAGCAGCATAGAAAATGCCAACAACTTTCAACCGAAAACTGCAGACACCAAAGAATAACTCTCTTACCTTAGTAATATGAATCTCAAATATGTTTTCACCCAGCTTCAGTTCCATAGTTAACACAGGCAGATCCTCCTCATCAGAAACCTGCCACAAAATAAAAGTCAAGTCAGCAGAAATCACCTCATAGTAACAAAAAATGCCTACAAATGACTACAGCATTCAGGCAGCATGTGGCATAAGTTTGTTCACCCAATACACAGACGCCTGATACTAACTGCCAAGCTCCTGTAATAAACTGCAATGTATGTACAAGCTTAACAAAATTTTTAAAAAACAAGAACCCAGCTGTTGCTAAGATAGCCAACCATACTGGTTTGTCAGTGGCCTTCAAGGTCATCCAAGGTCGATGATTTTCATGTCATTTGAAAGCCAATATGCGACTTCCTATCAATAGCAAGGCCCTATCTTTCATTGTTTAGCCACAATAGCACGTACTGATCTTCAAGGTCATCTAAGGTCAATAATTTCCATCTAATCTGACATCGCATATGCCACTTCCTATTAGTGATTAATAGCAACCTAGACCGTACCTCTCATCGTTTCCGAGATACGGCCAGTTTTCTGTTGAGAAACACACATTTTTCGTACCCCCTCTTCATTCAACCCCAATTTGAAAACGTTCCCATTAGAGTAGATGGCTGAAATTTGGCATGCTCGAGTTTAATTCACATGGCTAATTATTCGTGTAAAGTGTTTCCCTATGCCCTACCAGTTAGCCACAGTACATCCATTACAGACAGACAGAGAGACGGACAGACAGACGACAACCATGACAATAGCTCAACCGTTACTTAAGTACGGTCGGCTAAAAATTTTCCACACTTTATTTTTATTCACATATTTGGCTCATACCTGATCAACATCATCAGGCTTCACTCTGTACTGGCGAGTTCCATATGCCACATCTCTCATCTGGGCCTCCAGTTTCTGTGCAAAACATCACGGCTGTGCATTGATCTGTCGGCATGGTATGTAAGTAAGTATGTTTTTACTGTTTAAAATAATGGGAGAATAATGCTAGATGGCACAGCATAAAAATATACACTATACTTTATACAAAATGTATAATAAGCAGATAATAATTATGAAAAACATACTAGTGCTAATGTATTCTAATGACAACAAGTTATAGACAAGCAAAACAAGGCAGTTTACTGATAACTTACAAACTTAGCAAACAATCCAAAAACTAAGATGTTGTGTTTAGGTCTGGTGGCCAAATTAATGCAGACCTCAAACTGAAAGTAACAGCACCATCAATGGATAAAGGAAGTAAAGAGAAAATACACAAAACATGTGAGACATCAATCAAAAAACTCGTTTATTCACTTACTTCTTTACAACAGGAATGAAATGCAAGAATGCCAGACATGCCAACAGCCACAGAAAAAACATATGGAAGTATTGCCTCCAAAATTTCAAAGAGGGTCTAGAATAACAATAGTGGTACTGTATAATTCTCACAATGTAGAACGATTCAGTCAGTACAAATCATCAGTGTACGGTATGTTAGAGCGGAAATTCAACCACCTTAATCCTCTGAGCTCTGATATCCAGCAGCTGGGCAAATTCTGTCAGCTTCAAATCTGCTTCTCTCTTCTGCTCATCAGCTTTACGTGTTACTGCATCAACCTGCGTAGTCGTAATTATTACACAATAATCTAACAAAATAATTAGCAATTCAAGTTACAATAATACCAGCACAAAAAAGTTCACTATCAAAAGCATTACAAGTTGACATGCCAAGGTTATTGACAGCAAGTTATATACCAAGTATTCCTCACTACTCACTTATTCAACTGCACCAATCTGGTAATTGCACTTATTAACCTCTGTACTTTCTAACTTATGTACAAATGTGGGTCTATTTTGGCAAGTAATTTTTCAAGATTTAAGCTAATGAAGGGCTCCTAAAAGAAACACTAGCAGCTGCCCTTAAAACTATACATATTACACAATTAAAAACAGCACAAAAATTTATTTATGCTTAAAAGCTAACAAACTTATGACCATAAAACAGACAAAAGCAAGCAAAATGATTAAACCTATATTGACAGCTATTAAAAGAGATTATTTAATTTAAAAGGAACAGAACCCAACACAAGCTAGATTGTTTCAACACCTCAGCCTGGTAATCCTTGTTTATCTTATGTTGAATAATGAGCATATTCCGTGTTTTCTCCAGCTCTGTAATAGTTTCTGCATGTTCCGACTGAAGTTGTTTAATACACTTCTCAAGATCTAAAATGCACACGCATACTATTATATTCATCATCATCATCATGATGCAAAGCGTTCAGCAGTACATCCCACCATTGCGATTTGTCACCAAAACAATTTGTCCTCCGCCAGTTACAGAATGTCCGTCACCGATATTCCCATGTCCCAGCAGATTTGATAAATCCAGGTGGTGGGAGCATGCCTCTAGTCGAGTGATGGTGGACACCATCTTCAGCTTCACAGCAGGTCCGTAGAAACTGGCTTGCTGGAACATCATCAGCGAGTTACACTGCATAAACAAGTATATGAAAATCTAAAAAATAGACTACAGACATTATCACCTCAACTCACAAAAATTGGAATAAGTTGCGGTTTTCCCACGGAGCTTCCATTGCAAAACTGCACTTCATTTACTGAATTACTGACAAGTCTGCATAACAGAACAGACTATGAATATTACACTGACGAACCTTTGTTCTTTTTGTCATCAACCTTGTGCAAGAAGTCAAGTTCGGGGTTGTTTTCTTCCCGTCGCTGCTTTACAATAACCAGCGCTTCTTCCAGTTCCTCCATGTTGACAGCACTGTCCTGTACACAGAACAGCTCTGCTCTCCACTTCATCTAAGCACTTCGTAACATTCAAGCTCAATATGCTTCAACAACACATACTTTTGCCTGGAGCTTACTTCATATGCAGTTACACATGGTTATGTATTGTATGAAAAGTTACTCAAGGCCAAACTAGGCAAATTGCACACAAGTTAAGAATGCATGCATAATGGGTGTTTTTACTGCATACACAATAGTATTTAGTAAGTAAGTAACTAAAGTGTCAATTTATACAGCACATACTATGAAAAAAAATCCCTAATGCACTTACACATTTATCTCGAATAACCAGAAGCTTCACATAAGCCAGGTTGCTATGACTGATAAACTGACTATCACAACACCATGCCACACCTGTGAAAAATGCACTACAATACAGGAAAGTGTGAGCATGAAGCAGAAACATCTTAAACACATTTAGTTTGTACAGCTGTGGTTCTACAGCTGAGCTCAAAATCGGAGCTGTGAATATCACCATATCATCAATACCTTGGTGAAATATTTCATCTTGTCTGCCAGTTCGTCATGTTGCTGCTTCAACTGAAAAAATTTAATGCGCAGTTCACGATGTTCACACTCGAGCTGATCATGCTGACCTGTCAAACATTAAATTACACACGCAATATTTTATCACAATCACTGACAGGCTCATGACGCAGCTGTTGAAAAAGACAAAGGGAAAGCAATGAGATGATGTCTCCAGCATTTTCTAAAAAATCAGGCCAGTGTAAGTTACTTGTACATGCAAAGCTTAAAGGCTATCAGCTACATGCAGCACGACAAATAAACCCAAGATTTACAATGCTGGAATTAAAAGTGTGCCCAACTTCTTGCTGCTCAAATGCTATGTAGCTTATAAAATAGATAAACTCTTAAACTCGATACTGGCAAACCGTGGAGTTGGCACTTATTCCCTAAGGTAGATTTGCATGTGATATCTAAACAAAATAAAAAGTTGATGCCCCAACAACTGTGACACAGCCATTTAACATAATCTTCTTAGAAAGCCTTTGCAGAAGGTCAGGGACAGTATCTTACAGATTGAATGCCCTTCAAGGTGCCCAACCAATGATCGTCCACTGACAAACAAAGTTGATAAAATATCAATATGTTACAAAAATGCCTCCATGCTACTTCATGACTCTAATGCAGCTAAGTGGACCATTGCTAAAGGAGACCTAAAAAGTCTACAAAATGTGTACCAAAAATGCACACAGACCCCTTTCTTCACAAAGCTTGTCTAGTATGCCGCCCTTTTCTCCGACGTCAGCTTTTAGCGTAGCTTCGAGCTGAGCAATTTGAAGTTTCAACGCTTTCTCCTTCGCTCGCCATTCTCGTTCCTTCTCCAGGTCGAAAGCGCTGCTAACCAGTTTTTCATTTGCCTCCTTCAAAATCTGACATTCACTCTCGAGCTCTCGGATGTGATGCTCTCGCTGGACACAGCAGATTGCACTTTATGTCACACAGTGAAACGTAACTATCACCCTAAAGTCACAATATTTTGATTACCTTTTTGGCTGGCTGGTATTATTTCGGTAATGTTAGATGATGAACAATTTTAACAAATTACAAATGATGAAGTTCATGGTAACTAAACAGGCTCTTGTCCAAGTTCTGTGTTTTACCCGGGGTTAACAAGTTTCAGACGAGTCAAAAGTGAGTGTCTGTAAGTAATAACGACCAACAACATTAACTAACTCATATTACTCATATCACCACCATCATCATATCACATGTATCAACTATAGTGCCCCCATTACACAAAAAAACCATGAAAGCATTATGCCAAATCAAATACATCAAGAACTGAAGATATACAGTCGTAACATATCACAATCAGTTTCAAAGCTCACACAACTACAAAACGCACACATCAGAGACGTTACAGTTTCCTGTTTAGTTATAAACAGAATACGGCTGAATATGCATCAGTTCTATAAAGTACATAAGTTAAAATGTTCTGCATAATACCTCGGTTATCACACGGTTGAGAAACATTTTTGTGATAATGGAAAAAACACAACTTTCCACTAAAAACACAATACAACAATTTTTAAAGGAGATAAATTTCTGAGTGTTTTCTTGAAATTTCACAACACTGTAACTAATTACCTCAGCAAGAGCGATTGAAGAGGAAGACCCGAGCTTGAGTTGATTCTGCAGACTGATGGCTTTGTTCTGTTCGGCTTGCAGATCTCTGTTTGCTGCTTCCAGCTCGGCAAGCACCTGCTCATGGCTGCTCGTCACACGCTGGAGCTTCTGCGGTGAACAACACGGCAAAGTACTCGCTGCAAATATAGACTGTGGAGAGTGTCTGAAAGTGGCAGGCACCATGGCAAGCACAGAGTGTAAAATTACGATGGAACTCCAATCAGTAGTGTCATGAAAATAGAAATGGGGGTGAATCACTCCCCTCACCATTAGTGCCTTCCCACCCTAAACTTTTGGCTATCAGCAAATTACTGGAAAATCTTCTTCTTCCGAAAACTGTCATCCAAAAGTGCAAAATTTGTGACTAAGGCAAAATCAAAATGCCGAGCACCCATAATCCTCACTCTCAGAAATTTGCAACTGCCTGTCATAATTCTGTCCAAAATTTGTAATGTCTGTTGGGAAATTACAACTTCCTACCCCACCTACTTATTAAATCCAGGACATTGCTGGGTTCAGGACCAAAGCTCGTGATGGCACGGCGTCGGCTAATTAGCTTGATAGCCTGAAACCTAATGAGCTGAGACATGCTATCATGCATTGACAGACAAATACAACTATTAGGCTTACTACCACACTCAAAGTTACGTTCAATTTTACTGTTTAACAAACTTCTTTCTAGAGTTGCTCGAGGTTTAGCTGTGTCCGGAAAAAAATAAACTTTTAGTATCTGTTGGAACTGGTTTTGACAAGCCAATCATATAGGCTGTCACCCAACCAAAAAAGCATCAGAACATTGACTAAATAAAAACAACTATGAATAACAAAAGAGACAAATAAACTGCGCAACTTTTTACCTCCTGCAGATTAGCGAAGTTCTGTTGAACTTGTGTGAGGCGTGAAGACTTCTCGTGCAATTCGCGCTGCAGACGAATCATATCAATGTTCTCCTGAATGTTGGTCCTCGATAATCAACACAAATATCAGTTATAGTGGCAAAAAGTAAACAGCACAAACAGTATTTGTAGTGTACACAATAGTACTCCCATCGTGAAAAGCGGCATCATTTAATAAATAACCAAATATGTCAATAAGCATTCATCTTCATTAAATTACTATCTACCAGATGCAAACACAGCAAATGTGAAAGAATAATATATTTAAGAATAGAAAACCTTTGGTCTTGGCCAACTTTCTGCTTGATCTGCACTATTTCCTCTTCGTGCTCTGCATCTTTCGCTCGAAGCTGCACAAATACAATCACAACCACACATTACAAACACATCAAAGTAAAATTCACTAAAGGCTAAAGGTTCAAACCTACCTAGACACTATAAACAAAACTTCTGGAAAAAATTATGTCTATGTACAAAAAATTGGTTACATTCTACACACTGTCCTACTAACATAATTAACTTTACAGTTCTTTGACACTTCTGCCATATTAAATTCTTCTGCTCTGTCAACTCACAAAGGTTCACTATTGATGACCCAACTGCATCTAAAATAGATCCGGGAAAATTGACCAGCTGAACATTAACTTTTAAAAAATTAAAAACTTACACAACTGTTAACATACGGTACAAAACTTTTCATCAATAAAAAAGCAAAAAAACTAATCCAGGAAAAACAGAAAACTGTAAAAAAAACAAAAACTGAGTAGCAAAATAAAAATGAACATGGTGAGCACCTCGCATCTCATGTCTTCCAACCGTTGTTCATAGTCACAGATCTGTTCACGCAGCTGCTGATTGGCACGCTGACTGCATCACAAATAATAACAAACTGCTCTAACTTTTCTCGATAATTCTTTACTTGATGTAGCTTCAATCAACAAAACAAACTATACTAACGTCCAGTTGCATTTGACAATCATACACAAAACTAGAAATTTAGGGCAAAGCCCAATGCGAATCTGCCCGGTGCCCTAAGTCCGATTGGGGGAAATTTAGAGGGGTGAAATTTCCCAGGTAGCAAAGTCACATGGCCCGTACACAAATGCATTAGCATATGCAAAACGTGCACTATTGACTTAAAGTGGGTAAACATTAGCCGCGTAATCTCTGGTGTTAGTAAACTAAAGTTCATCAAATTTTTTTATTCAACGCAGTATTAATTGTATTTGATAACACTTTTTACCGCTTGTCAATATCTCTATTCGTTCTAGAGATACTTGCAGTCAAACTCGAAAGTTGTCGGAAAACAGACTAAATTTTGGATGTTTTTTGCCCTCCCAAAATTTAAGCGGGCAGTGACCCCCAAAAGTTGCACCTGCATTATCACCCTCATCTAGCAGCACGTCACGTGACAAAGTGTAATAAAGCTACTCCCCCTGGCTCCAAAGTTCTCGTGGCTAATATGCTATATTTTAAGCCAATTTTTGATCCCCCTTTGAAAAAAATTGTAAAGGGGGCCCCTGTCCCCGATGGAGGTGTGCTAGTAAGATTTGGTCATTCTCTAGCGCCTGTAAAAATTTAAGGGTGCAGCACTCCCTAGGGGCCGAAATAAGGCCTTCCAAAAAGTTGATTTCAGAGGGTAAACATTAGTTGGGCAATCTCTGGTGTTAGTGGACTAAAGTTTACACAATTTCTTCTGTTCAATGCGGAATTCACTGGACTTGATAATGCCGTTTATTGCTTGTCGATATCTCTATCCAGTCCAGAGATATTTGCGGTCAAACTCGAAAGTTGTTGTAAAACGTACTAAATTCTGGACGTTTTTTGCCCTCCCAAATTTTAAGGGGGCAGTGCCCCCTAAAAGTTGTACTCGCGTTATCACCCCCATCTTGCAGCACATCATGTGGCAAAGTTTCATAAAGCTACTCCCTTTGGCTCCAATGTTCTCACGGCTAATATGCTACATTTTAAGCCACTTTTTGACCCTTTTTGAAAAAAATTGTAAGGGGGACCCACGTCCCCAGTGGGAAGTGCGCTAGCAAGATGGTCATTCTCTAGCACGTGTAAAAATTTGGGGGTGCAGCAGCCCGAGGGGCCAAAATATGGTCTTCTAAAAAAGGCGCTTTAGGTGAGTATGATTTCACATCAAGATCTCCAGGGTTACTGGACCAAACTTCACCAAACTTGTTTAGACTAATGCGGGAAGAATTGCGGTTGATAAAATATTTGCCCAATTCTGAAAATCTTCATCCGTTCCGGAGATATTCGCCGCCAAACTTCGAAGTCGCCCGAAATCGGGCTAAATTTTGCATGTTTTTGGCTGCTAAAATTTTTGAGGGGAAGGCCCCCGAAATTTTGGACCAGCATTATAAAATTGGGCCTAGTACTGACCACCGTGCAAAATTTACGCCGGTCGGCCCATGCATCTCGGAGATCTCTCAGTGAAAAAAATTTTTTTAAACATCTGGGGTAAAACTTAAGTCCTCCCAAAAACTATCATTTCCAGGCGGATTAATTACAGACTTGTGCTACTTCTCTACCAACATCTAGGAGATCAAAGATCAATTACAAATGCATCAACAAAAAGAAAAAAATTAATGATGTGATTTTCATTAACTCCCAAATCAGTTATCATTCATGAGCTATCACTCAAACACATGGTCTGAGAATAAATCACTTAAAGGCTACAAAAACACATAATATGTCGTACTTACAGTGCAGCGTAGTTGTCAGTACGAAAGTCTCCATCACGATAGGCAGCGGCTGACGAGCTGCGCAACGCCCTGCCAACATTGACAGCCATACATGCACAAATGGACTAACTACCATTACTAGAAGGCAGGCTGCAACCGATTAAAATTTTTTTAACCGATTAACCTCTAAAAAATTAATCAATTACTTTCAATTAATTCTTGTAGTTAATTGCTGTTGTCTTTTGCATACTGATTACTGAAGCAAAAGTAATGATGCGGCACACAAACTGTGTAATCACAACTGACAAAGTGCAGACTGGTAAACTAACATTATACAAGCACAAATCTTGTATGTCCTATGCAAAATAATTGCTGTCTACTGTAGTTTACAAGAAATTTGAGCTAATGCTCACGAGACACGCGAGAGCCTATAGCAGTTCTGGTTCAGTAGATTAGCTGAAAATTGGGGTGTTCACGCTAAGTTAATATACAAATACCTAATTCTCTACCTGGATCGCATACCGGTAACGATAGTACTACCTTGTGAATGATACAGGCTTGTGTCGCAGCCCGAAATTGCCAAAAAAATCCATAAAACCCCCTATTTTGGCGTTCAAAGTCATTCAAGGTCATTGAATTCAGCGCCAATTGAGAGCCAGTATACGACTTCCTATTAGTGATTAATAGTAATCTAGGCCCTATCTTGCACCGTTACTGAGATACAGTGACATTTGGCCAAAAACCACAAATTTTGCCCACTCCCTCTCATTTAGCGCTCTCATTCAGGGTGACCCCCTTTGAATTTATGGAAAAGCTTTACAGTTCCTGAAACTAGAGTCTTCCGGGCAGCCAAAGGTAAAGATTTGGTAATTCAAGCTTGCACCGTTTTTGACTGATCCACCCGTGTGACAGACAGACGGACAGAACTGCACGATGGCTAAGACACGCTGGAAGCAGTACCTGCTTCTGCTCGTAAAAATCAACTAGAAATGTGCAGATTAATAACATTAGAGATGTTTTAGTCCCAAATTTTACTCAAATTTCAATTAATTGAAAAATTAAATTTATTACTTTTTAAAGAATTTTTTATACCCTTCAAAAGAAAGGTTAAAAACAAAAAAAGTAAAGTTAAAAACTAATCCATGGATGGCCAGAGGTCTGAACACATGGGAAACCTATCATGGAAGATGACTGCGTTAAATCGTTGCACTGTGACCGAAAGTCTCTGAAAAAAGAAAGGCTGAAAGAATTAACTGATAGAAATTATATCATGGCAGAAAATCCATATCTATTATTGTAGCAAATCATATTGTGATATCACAATATGGTAAGACCAACAGAGACCACCGATTGAGCGACTGAGCCAGAAGGCAAGTGGGAATGACGGAGGTCAAGGGGGAGGGGGGAGACAGCAGATGACAGTGATTGCTGTGACAGTTTCTGACTGCTATGGCACAATGATGGTAGCAGCACACAGCTCAACAAAGTGACATTAAAATGGCAGATAATAACCACAAAAAAGTATAATTATACAGACCTCTCTGAAACCGGAGGACCAGACATACGAAGGTTCCGAGTAATTCTGGGATCCTCCAGTGGCTTCTTGGGAATTCCCTACAAATAATTCACGCACTGATTAATAGCCTGTGCAGTGCACACAAAAAAAATCAACAGCAAATTATAATGCAAATATCACATGCTAACAAAATCAGTAACTCTGCAGTTGTTGTTGTTGTTTTCTTCCGGCGCTTGATCAAGGATCATACGCGACCGGCCTCGGTAAGGTTGGCATCCCTCAGGTAACTGAGTGTTACTTCAGGTTCCAGATGCTCCCGATGGCGATGGCAAGGGGACAAGTACTTCAGCTGCAAACGTCGCCGCGATGTGGGCCCTCAGGCCACAACAGCAACACTCTGAAGTTACAACCACAAAGTGCTTTACAAATCAAACTGCCATTATTATTTGTACAAGTAACAGTAGTACATTATTTACATAAAACTAACCGATTAATGCAAATTATAGACATAAATGCTGGTGTAAAAAAATCAACAATTCGTATGAACCGTGTCAACTCGAGCTCCAACATGTCCATAAGTCTTGTTGCCTTGTGCAAGCTGGGTCTGCTGTCTGGCCAGTCGTAACTAAAGAAACCCAGATCATTCCCACACATCATATTTGCTATAGCAGTGTGGTCACAAAATACACTGTGTCTCAAAAAAACCGGACCCCTGTTACCTTTTGCAATAACTCCAACAGTCCTGGATCAGTAGCAATAGATTTTGACAAAAATAATCGTTAGAGAATCAGCACTTAATAGCATGTGTTACTTTGCGAGAAATTTTAAGAACAGAGTACCAGCTGAGGTTTTCCTGTGGCACCAACAGTAGAGGCAAC
>Ga0209367_1001032_pt1 | contig 32431 bp, 13 predicted proteins | sample WorMetLIZISLAND2_FD_187412 | JGI IMG/M metagenome (GOLD analysis project Ga0209367, IMG submission 187412) | Marine gutless worms symbiont microbial communities from Max Planck institute for Marine Microbiology, Germany - Olavius geniculatus... ...
CCCCTGCACCCAGTGGCACGAAATTTTGTCACGATAAACTAGACACCTTGGGGCAGCCCAAAGTAAAGATTTCGTGACTCTAGCTTGCACCGTTTTGATACAGCTCACGAGTGTGACGGACGGACGGACGGACGGACAGACGGACGGACGCCCAGACGATGGCAAGGACGCGCAAAGCATTCTGCTTTCGCGCGTAAAAACGCTCGACTTCACACAGCGACCGTGTGGTTTCGAGGCGAAAACAACTTCATTAGGGGCAGCCACAAAATGCCGTCGGTAACACAATAACAAGAAATTTGAGCTAATGCTCACGAGACGCGCGAAAGCCTATAGCAGTTCCTGTTCGCAAACTGTCAGTTTATCTCCAGCCGTTTCGTCGCGATTCATTCTTGAAATGTCCGCTGCAGCCGAAGATCGCAAAAATCAATAAAACCCCTTATTTTCGAAGTTAGGGACTTTCATAATCATCGATGTTGATACGACTAAATAGCTCGTCACTAGTGCTTGTTGTGATAGGCAACAAGCCATTGGTGATCTGCAACCGTTTTCACGAAAGACTGGCCAACAACGATAAAATAACGACTTTTACGGGGGTACCGCTTTTTGATGCCCTCGTGCGCAAGTTTTCTTAAACCTAGAAAATCGAGTCTTAGACTGTCAAAATCTACGTTCAGTGTTGAAAATTTCATATGCAGCTTTTCCATGTCTATCTCTATTGCTTTCGGCGCAATTCGCTCTTGAATTGTGTCTTGCAGCCCAAAATCGCCAAAGAATTCATAAAATTTCTTATTTTGGCGTTCAAGGTCATCCAAGGTCATTGAATTCGGCGCCAATCGATAGCCAGTGTACGACTTTCTAATGATTAATAGTAATCTAGGCCCTATCTCGCACCGTTACTGAGATACAGCGACTTATTGGCAAAAAATCGCAATTTTTCCCCACTTCCCTCTCATTTAGCGCCTTCGTTCGGGGTGACTCCTTTCAAATTTATGGTAAAGCTTTACGGATCTTGAAACTAGAGTTTTCCGGGCAGCCGACGGCGAAAATTTGGTGATCTTAGCTTGCGCCGTTTTTGACTGATCCACCCGTGTGACAGACGGACAGACAGACAGACAGACAGACAGAACTGCGATGGCTAAGACGCGCTAAAGCAGTAGCTGCTTTCGCGCGTAAATAGTAGAAACGTCGCCAAGCCGTAAAGCCTACTATAGGGGCCTATCTGTGACGCTGTAATTGCCGTTTCCGATTGCTAATCAGCCTTCAGTTATTATACCGGCTTTAAGACTTCTATTCGTGTATACCGCAATATCGATCGGTATATTAGCTCATGACATTTGCTGCGACTTACGCTATAGAGACAAGTTCCAACGTCATTGTTCACCTCTGTTGCTCTATATTTAGCCATCCATCACTTCTTCAATTTTTCATTCTGTGCTTAAAATCTGTCTTTTCCACAAGTCTCTCTTGTCACCCAATAGACTGTCTTCGCGGATTACCGGCCTGCACGTTGGCTTTCTCTCTGTAGTTTTCTTATTTTTCAGTTTAACGTTTGGTTCGATTTGTGCAGTTCAGTACCATAAAATACAAGATTGGTCTCACATTTGAGCCAGATGATCTAAAAACTGACGGATTGGTATCAGAAATTTTTCCATAAGCTGGGTATACTGGCCGATTTTAGGAGACGTTAACCGTATAGAAAATATTGTAAAACGTTGATAAAACCGAAGTGTTTGCACCTCTTTACAGCTGCGTAATCCCATTCGACGACCTCTAATGCACTTAGGATCGCTAGCAACGAAAAGACGCTCCTGGCTTTACATGTAGCCGGCTCGTTTAATGACGTAGAATCGTGGTTTTGACTTTTTAGTCTTCCTTTCCTATCAATGCTAAAGATTGAAATATCGTTTACGGGACAAAATAAGAAAGAATATGCACTATAAGATGAGACTAAAGATGGAGTGATTCTACTTTTTAACGCTTGAAAAAATTTATTCAATAATCGCGAAGCATCACCAAATGCAACATAGAAATATTTGAAGTTTTAGCAACTTGCAGAAATTTATAGAAGCAGTGGAAGATTTCTAAACTAAAAATACTGTTAAACATGCATATTTTGAAAATCATGTTAAACACTCAATTAAACTAACATTTGTTGTTGTTATTTTACTTTCTTGATAAATATTCTATATACAACCGTCGTATAGCTATAAGGCTCCCAAGATTAGCACGTGGTGCTGAGCAGACAAAATGAAGATGGAAAGGAAATATTTGGCCTCGGTTTCGGTTATTTGGCGGGTAGTCGACAGCTGCCCACTATACAAGATTGGTCAAATGACATGTGCCCTATATACCAGTGCGTTGCATGCGGTGGTCAGTCTAGGCAAGGCAATCAAGCATTCAGCTACAAAACTATCGACTCAGCGGCGTCCTGCATTAAAAAGTTATGTGGGGGCAGAAAATATCAAATTTTCGACAGAAAAATTGTCATTAAAAGTATCAAGGACTTTTATTCTAAATTTACATTATTGCACGTGGCGCAAAAAATGTAGCGACATCTTATCAGAACCGGCGGAAGGGCCCCCGTACCCCGGCCGGGGGCCTCAGATATGCTCAGGGGTTTGATTCATGCTAAGTGTGAAAAAATGTTTTAGTTTTTAAAAAATATATTCAAAATATAAAATAAATAAACATGTGGAAAGTTTACCCAAAGTGGACAAAGTGAACTTTTCATTACTGTACAGTAATCTGTGACGTATTGGTGCCTATAAACGTCATTTTTTGAAAAGACAACACAAATTGTATCTGTTTTTTTGTGTTTTAAATTTCAAAAAATTTTAAAAATTCAAAATTTTTCAAAAAATGGGCAAATTTGCGACTTTCAGTGAACGTCCAAAAGCCAAAAGTGTTTCAGCTAAAGGGGGGCTTTGCCCCCTGGTTCCCTGACCAAGGGCTCTGCCCCTGGATTTCGCTGGGGGCTCCGTCCCCAGATCCCCTATTATAAAGGCCTTACACTTGTATTTGGGGGCCTCCAACTCTCTAACGCCGCCACTGCATCTCATCGTATCTTTATTCTTGATTATTTATATTGTTGCGAGTTTTTGTTCACTATTCTTCGTAGACATTTCATTTCAAAAGCCCTGTGACGGTTCATGTAATTTTTCTTGAATGCTTATGTTTCAGCCGCGTACAATATAACACAAAAAACTCATCGCACGAAAGTAATCTGAAATTTACTCCTATATTCAGTACATCCATCTGCATGAAGAAACTGCACTTCAAAATGCATTAAGAATACTCGAACTAATGAAGCAATGTGAAGTAAAGATGATAGGTTTTTCATTTTTAGCCAAAAAAATTTTTCCGACAAGCTGAAATCTAAGACAGGGGCATTGGCCTCATGGTCTCCCTGTCAGGGTGCTATAATACAAACCGCTCTGCTGCTGCTGCTGCTGCTATTGTGGATGCAATTCATCACATACGGACAGGTTCGACGTCGGCGGCTTACGGATATCGACTGGTCAAATCTTTCGTCGCCACTCGTCGCAATTTTCTTCCCAGAATGGAGACGCACAGCGCTTGCGACTATTTGTGATGCGTTTACATGTCAACGTTCTCCCCCCCCCCTTACGCCCGGTAGTGGCGTGGCCAGTTTGGACCAGATGCTCTCTTCGGACTTTCTAATTGGCCTCTTTTCCAACTTTCGAATGTGAAACTCAAAATATGAGATTTTTGAATTCGGGCGAACCATGATAAAGAAAAAAGCAGCTCATTTTCACACAACCCTAATAATAATATTGCGGCGCAAACTTCTGTATGCGTAGTTGGACCCACCCGAAATCAGCGTTCTCTAACGCGACTGCGTTCTCCACGAGTAACGTTGCCAGTAGCGGAATTTCAGAAACCCCTTAGACGTCGTCTTGATTTCATCGCTTTCGTTTTATTTTAGTATGTGCGGACAGGCTTGCCTGTAGCCTACATACACAGTCTGGTGGGACGGACAGACAAACAGCTGACGGGCCAGCTAATGGTACCGCCGTGTATTGCGCTATCGAACAATCGATCAGCCTAGTTTGCTATCCACAGGCAGGCTATGAGCATCTTGTCGCAGCCGCAGCCCACAATTCCCGGCAGTAGTTGTTTTGCGCCGCGGCGCCGGTTTTTTTTCCGGCCGAGTGAAAACGGTCGACGGCGGCGACAACGGTTTTTCCGACGATGGCGGAATATGCAACTGCGCGGCTGCTGGGCTGCGTTACGTTATGTGTCCCGCGTGGACGGGCTGAGTTATCGCTAGCTGCTGCTGCTGCTGCTGTTGCAAGCATTGGCGCTGTCCGTCTGCAGTCCGACATCTCTCGCCATGTTTCACCTGACCATGTCCGCCGCCCGCACGGCGTTCTGATGCCCAAGCATAGTGCCGCTAATGGGATGTCACGCTCTGTCCACGTCAAAAGTGGACGCAATTATCAAACGATTTTACGCGCGACAGCAGAATGCTTCGCGCGTCTTACCCATGGCCTAGGCGTCTGTCTGTCTGTCCGTCCGTCCGTCACATTCTTGAGCTGGATCAAAACGGTGCGCGCTTTATACGATCACGCAATCTTCACTGTGGGCTGCCCAGAAGACACTAGTTTTTGTGACGAAATTTCGAGCCCCCGGGTATAGTGGTTCTCCTCGAACGAGGGCGTGAAAGTTAAAAGTTCTTATTTTACCGCTGTCAAGACTGTTCTGGCTTTGATCAACATAGCGTCATGACTAAGGAATAAAGCAATACATTTTAGCATCACATTATGAGGACTGTTGCCATTAGTTAACAATAAGTTTTTTTGGTTGAGTTTCTCTTCCTTTCTCCTGCTTATTTTTTCTACCGTGATCTTGTGGTGAATAAAGGTTTTCAGAACTGCTGACGAGTCAACGACGATGTCGATCACAACAGCAGCTGCCAATCAAACTATTTTTCAAATCTGACATGTATTCTGCTTACAGGGACCGTGTAGTATAAACTTTTAATTTGGTGCTATGGTGATCTCGGGACAATATCTATATCATAGTTTTATCGTGGTTTACTTTTGTAGAGCATACACTGTATGTTGTGTATAAACCTCACTGATTGGTCGACTGATTTAGTGGTTTCTATCTTTCCAAATCTGAATTCGAAATCGGGCGCAAGTTCTCCCCCATTTTTGCCTCAAGTTCTCCCCCATTTTGGGCTTGAGCTCTTTTTCCGGTTTTTTGTTAAGGGTATAGATTGCTCAGCGAACAAAATAGAGGGGAAGTTTTGTTAAAAGTGTTGAGTGCCCAGTAAAAAATAGAAGAAAAGTTTTGATCTACACCATTAACAAAACTTTCCCCTTTTACTGGGCGCAAGCTGCGCCCACCAGGTATAGGGATAGAAACCACTGGAATGATTACCCGTTCGACTTTACGTACCACTCCGGGTTCAGAAGAAAGTTATCACAAGTCCTCAGACTATCTCGGCCAGTAAAAGGGTCCAACGACTGGCAGAATCGACGCCTTCAGATCGCTGATTGCGTTCAGCCCACTCTTAACCAGCGCAAGCCGCTACAATTTACATATAAAATTTGCGACCGGGCGTACAAAGTATCGCCACGACGCAGACGTACGTATAAATTGCGCCCTGTCCCTCGACAATTTGCCCGCCGATGGTGTTAAGCGTTGCCGGGCACTTGTGCAGGGCACGGGGCCGAGCGCCGTCTTGTGGGCACGCCACGCCTAATCCAAGTCTACGTTCGGTCAATGCGACCGATGGGTCTGCGCAAGTTGCTCGTTTTCTTCGACGTTTATCTGCCGTATTTTCGATTTGTATTTATGGCCGACCATTAAATCGAGCCTTGGGTACGATGTGCCGTCTGTCTGTCGTCTGTCTGTATGTAAGACATGTATAGCAGGCCTTCTGCTCTCTCTAGCGGTTCAGCCAAGTGCCTCAGATTCGGCCACTGGCTGACATTGTGCACTTAAATATGCACTTATAGAGTGTTTACGCGAACCAGCAAACGTCCAGCAAACTTTCAGCAAATGTATTCAAAATACACGTGCTAATGCACGTCTGTCTGGTTTTCGATTGCCCTGGTAAATTGCAATAACATCTACCTGGATATTCTGTCGTATTTTAATGAATATCAAAATTTTGTTATATTATTATCTTAATCCACATAATCATTGCTGGATGTTTGCTGGATCGTGTAAACACCCCATTAATTATTTACTTGCTAAATCGTACGTCGTAGAGAGTCGGCGATAGTACCGTTAGATAGGGCGATGACGAGTCACTATAGGCTGTCAATAGCAACCATATCTCTATCGGTTTGGCCACAGTTATGAACGCAAAGCTTCTGCATGCAGCCATCATCTACCTGCACCGAATTACCGTATCGTACGATTTTTAGCAATAGTTGTAGCGTTTGATATAGCGGCGTCACCATAACTGTATGAAACTGTAGTCACTATCGGAAATCGTTTTCTTTCCGCGACCGGAAGTCAGACGCTGGCTATTGGATATAAGCGGTACAGTGGGCCCACCCTAGCGACAGCTGAGCTTCACACATCAGAACACGTAAACGCAAGTGCTGTACAATTTTATTCACCAAAAAATGTCACACAACTAAACATAACAGATAACAGTCTATAGCGTACTTCATTGCTCATTCTACGTAAGCTACTTTATGTTATTTTAGACCGTGATTAAAGCATCCTCATTCATACGCAGTTCTGAATTGACGAATTTATGGTGCAGATAAAGTTAAAGCTTAAATTGTTGAATTTTAGTGATAGATTACTTTCAATTTCGTTTAAGTGCCGTCATCACTGATGGTAGGCAATTGATGTGGGTACGGAGCCTGAGATCACGCTTCTTGCATCTGTCGCTGTCGTCACTCCACCAGTAACGTAACCTATTCTGCTTCCTATTTGCGTTCGGATCACTAAGAATTGCTTTTTGTCTTCTTTCTGTATTTCTGCTTGAAATCATGTAAATAGGAGCCTAAATTTTTCACTTAGCTGGCTTACAGTGTAATGAAAATAGATTTGTTGAAAATCTGTAGTCGACATACAACTGGTGACAAAAACAAAGAACGAGAAGGACTCAAATAAAAAAAAATATTAAAAACAACCATAATGCTTTATTAAAAGACAGCAGGGACATTATAATTATTGTCTTTAGTAAGTCAACGAGACTTGTTTATTCACTGTTAACCCACTTTTGTCATTGTAGCTTCCGGATTTGGCCAATAATTGCAGCTGCAGATCGACACATTTCCGATTATACCAACACGCTCGTCTTTCCAGGGAGATGTGGGATGGATGCTATAGTTTTCTGCGAGTGACAATAAATGGTCGAAAGTGCAACTCTAACTATGGACTGAGAAGCAGTTTATAAAGTATGTTGACTGAGCTGACAATGCGTTTCAAAATTAATTTTACGCAACCTGTCCCATATGTTTTGAAAGTTATCGCATTTTTCACGGGTGTCAAAACACGTAGGCCCTAAGCCTAATATAAGATCGTCGCTGTTAAACACTCTGCAATGAGTCTGTAGCCGTGTGCGCTAAATACAGTCATGATGTCGATTTGATGACAGCTATAGGAAAATAAAAGACATGATATGGAACAATTTTGCACGTACTGTTTTATTTTGATTTTGATATTTATTTTCACTTTATAATGCTTTTTAGTGTAGGCCTACTTAAACTGTAGAATTTTATGTTGCGTGTTTGCGTGTGTGTTTTTACTGTAGGCCCGTACATATGTGATGTGCTCCCTTGCTGGCGTATAATAAATGATGATGATGATGATAAAAACAGAGTTGTCGTTGAAACGTTAGAAATGTTTAATGTTTAAAATGATAAGAGAAACTTTCTAAATTAATCGTTATTTAACGAGAATTAACGGACGGCGCATTGTGTTATAAATTGGTGCTCTTATAGGGTGTTTACACGATCCAGCAAACGTCCAGCAAACTTCCAGCAAATATGTTCAAAATACACGTGCTAATGCTGGACGTTTGCTGGATCGTGTAAACACCCCATTACTTTCGTACATAATTTATTTGTAAGCCTTATATAACTTAGTGTTAACGAGCTAGCCGACAAAATCTTCAAGCCGAGTTCTAAGCAGTCTTATTACTTCTAGATGATGCTTACCCTACTGTTCTATAGCTACAAAGCTATTTTTCTTGCGTGTCTCTTAATATTCATCAGTTCTGTGCGGATTTAGCGCTCGACAATCCGTTCGTGTTCATTAAAACAGTTCTGCAGACGGGCGCAGCGACAAATGCCTTAGCTTACTGCAGCTGCATTTAGGTAATTGCGACCTCCTGTCTCGCGCTTTACTTACTTAAGTTTCGTGTGCCATTTTCCAGCGCGATATCTAGTCAATGGCTTCTTTATTTTGTAGGCTAGTGAGTCTCACGCGGTGTCAATGTAGAGTAGACGATCTACACTTGTTTGGCTTTACGACCAATCAGAAAGTGGCCGCCGGAGGGATGTATTAAAGACTTCAAATATGCCAAGTCTCACGCATTCTTACTGCTAACTTGGGCCTTTCCGCACTCGAAAATATTATCAATTTCATTGGTTGTATTTTCCACTAATTTGGCCTCATTTTTACCATTTGTCTCTCTTTGCAATGACGAAAATCGTTTTACCAGCAGCAGTTTGTGAGCTCCAAATTTGTGAAAATGCGTTTACCGCTTTTGCCACATTACATTGTTTAGTTTCGTTAGGCAATAAATTGTGCCAAGATATGTGCCATACCTGCCACAGTCCAGGTGCGTCATAGCAAGATGAGTATTAATTACAGGTAAAACGCAGCTTATGCAACTGACACGGTGTGATTAATGTCATTAAACGCACAGTGATGGTGGCAGCAGTGATGATGATCGTGACAAAAAGAGCAGCATGCAGTAGCTTATGTCTACGTAGCGACACGCAATGGGCGTGACCTATGCCGTGACGTCACGGTGCAGAATATCGAACCGCCGCACTTCCGGTGGCGTAAGATCAACTTTCTGTTCACACCTAAGTAGTACGACTTTAATGTATTCTTATTAAAAATAAATTAATTAATTAAAATTTTAAGATTGAACAGTTAAAATCCACGGTACGGAGTGAGACAAATGAGCGCTGACAACAAATTTGCACATTTCAGACATCGGTTTAGCACACTTATTTCACGGTAGGCGACGGTCGGTAGTGTAAGCCTCCACTGTCGTTTGTTTGTATGCACCCGTGAAGCTATCAACCCGTTATACCACTGCAAAAATAGTGCTGAATCGAAATAGTAGAAGTTGAGCGATTCGGCTGATAACAAATCCGATTCGATTTGAAAGAATTTCGATTCGATTCCCTGGCTGTGGCGTCGTAGCAAGAGGTCAAGTGATGGTGATGGGGAGAGCAGTTGCGAACCCCAAATTTTTGACTGCGGAAAAATTGTCAAAGATTTTCTCGTCAGAAAATGTTTGTCTAAAAATGCCAAATTTAGGGCTAAAAACTTTCATTTTGAAGAAATTTTGGACAAAAAGTTAAATGTTGAGCACCCATAATCTTTTCTGTCGAAAATTTAGTGTCTGTGGTAAAATTGCAACTTCTGGCTCTGCTTATTTTTGACTCACGACGCCACTGTTCACTGGTGATTGCAATTTAGGCCTATACAATCGTAGGCTATCACACCATTGTCAGTAGATCAACCCAGAAGAACTAACTGCAACTCGTAAGTAAAAAAATCACGTCGAGGAAAAGAGGCTTAACTTCACGTCACTGGTTTTTCTTTCGGAATCTTGTGACAAAGTAATAGTAAAGTGAAACTAAACAAAAGTTGTGTGCAACGCTAATACTCCGTTTACATGATCGAGCAAACATCCAGCAAACGTCGAACAAATGTATTCAGAATACACGTGCTAATTGCTCGACGTCTGCTCGACGTCTGCTCGATGTTTGCTAGCATTCACCCAGCTAGCTCGACGAGCTATGGTAATTAGCATGCTAATTAGGAGGGCGGGCGAATTGTAATTGGAAGGCCTATATAACACGTGATCCGCTGTGGGCTAAGCCTAGGCCTACATGTGAACAAGGGGGGTTCCATCAGGCCTGTTTGATGTTTGCTCGATCGTATAAACGGGATATAACGCACGCATGCAGATAGCGCAATCAGTGCGCAGAAACACGAGTTGGCCAACAGAACTTGGCTTTAATATTTTTGGAAATTGGTGAGTCTAATCGAAATAAGCTTGAGTTCGATTCGCTCTGCTGAATCGATTCGAATCGATCATTCCCAGCTCTACAAAATAGGCAGCACGAGCGCCGGCGTAGAATATTTGGTTTATGAGGAAGGTCGAACGCGATTTTCGTCGTCGTATAAGAGAAAGGATTTTTAACATCGTAGCGTTACGCTGTAAACGAGCCTCATCAGAAATGTGCGACGGCGTAAAGTAAAAGCAACGGGCTGCGGGGTGGAAAATTCGAAACGAGGTCGTGTGTCGTGACGCCGTGATTGGAGTAGTGGCTGCTGGCGAAGCGTTATAGTTTAGTACAGGGCCACACAGCAGCAGCAACAGCCAAAACGACTACATCGACAACAACTACAACAATTACAACAACTATGACAAAAACGACGATAAAAGCAGCAACGATGATAACGACGACAACTACGACAACTACAACGACAAACAACAGCGATAACGGCGGCGACAACTACTAAAACAACAACAACTACTACTACTATTACTATTACTACCACGACAACGACAACAACGACAACAGTCGGTGTCCACGCCAACAACAACGACGACGACGTTATGGTTTAGTACAAAGCCAAACAGCAGCCTCAGCAGCAGCTGCTCTCGGCTGGTCTTCTCGCCGTCGGGTTAGCGGCGTATGGCGTCGCAGGCCGGCTCGCCCCTGCACCGTGATTGGAAGCAATTCACGAAATTGGTATCGTCGTCGTCGTCGTTGTTGTTGCCAGCGTAGACACTGGTTGTCACGCACGAACGCGCTGTTAACTGTGACGGACGCCAGCTGATAGATCCTCTCTCCTTCCCTCCTTCTCTCTCCCTCTTTTGCCTGCGCGTCCTCTTGGTCAGTGGTCAGGCCGTGACGTGCTTTCATTCGCGATGAAGTTTATCGCTATTAAGCGGTCAAGCGACAGTGGCCTCGGTCACCCTCACGCTCGACAGCTTTATGCATGTATATGACGTCATTCCTCGGCCCAATTTCCCGGACCGCATCTCGGCCAACGTCATTGCCCATCGCCGCCCGCCGCCAGTGTTTTGTCGATTGTGAAAATGTGATCCGCTGCCCGCTTTGTTGCCATTCCGCTAACGAATGCACGAATGGGTTCAAGTCCGCGTTATGCAATCAAAAGTACAGATGTCAGCTGCTGTAGCACAATTTCTATCTCACTGTCAACCATCACTAATTGTTTCCACAGTTTAAGTGAATAGGGGCCTAAGATAAATTGTTGTTAATTTGCGTCATGGTTTCTGCATCTATTTCAAACTTTTAACGTTTCTCTCATGCATAACGTAATCACAGTTAGTTTTATTTCCGCGTCAGTTTCTTTGCATTTTACCATGTACCGCTGTGTCTGAATGGGTGACTATCCATAGTCTACCGACAAATATGATCCCCTGATCTCTGCTTAAAGGTTTTGTATAGCATTTTATGGGAAACCCATTGCAGAACTACGGAGCGTCACCTGCCATATGATCACATAATGTTACCTGCCACCCAGCACAGGTGAACGCGTGGCCACAATCAGACAGACTAGTACTCGTGCCTCTGCAACTTCTCAGTCACAGCTACTTGGTATATTTTTACGCGCGAAAGAAGCCACTGATTTCAGCGCGTCTTAGCCATCGCAATTCTGTCCGTCCGTCCGTCTGTCTGTCACACGGGTGGATCAGTCAAAAACGGTGCAAGCTAGAATCACCAAATCTTCACCATCGGCTGCCTAGAAAACTCTAGTTTCAGAAACCGTAAAGCTTTTCCATAAATTCGAAGGAGGTCACCCCGAACGAAGGCCCTAAATGAGAGGGGGTGGGCAAAATTGGCGATTTTTGGCCAATAACTCGCTGTATCTCAGTAACGGTCGAGATATGGCCTAGGTTACTATTAATCACTAATAGGAAGTCGTACACTGACTTTCGATTGGCGCCGAATTCAATCAGAAATCGGTTTACAACGCCCAGCACTAACTAACGCTGATTGATTGCATTGATTGAGTTGTCATATTTTTACGCGCGAAAGCAGCTACTGTTTTCATCGCGTCTTAGCCATCGCAATTCTGTCCGTCCGCCACACGGGTGGATCAGTCAAAAGCGGTGCAAGCTAGGATTAACAAATTTTCACCGTCGGCTGCACGGAACTATCGTTATGCGATCAGATAGAGAATTTGGTTTTTGTATATTAACTTAGCGTGAACACCCCAATTTTTAGCTAATATACTGAACCGGAACTGCTATAGGCTTTCGCGCGTCTCGTGAGCATTAGCTTAAATTTCTTGTAGATTACTGCGGATCAGAATGCGCCAAACAGATCATTGCGCACACCTCTAATGATCGGCGCGCGGCACGCATAAATATTCCAACAGCGTGCTTTAGAGCGTGTCCGGACGACAAAGTTTGAGGTTGCTGAGAGAGAGAAAGAGTCCTGTGTTCGGTTGAACGATCAGCGGATTCGGTGCATTCAGCTTGATGCACTAAACGCAGACGATTAATTATTTATTAACCACAGCCACGTACATGTACGTACTTAGCTTCAGACTAGATCAAGCTATTTTCAGCATCACAGCAGCTGGCACTAAGCGACCTGTTCTCAACAATAGCCGGTCTGGCTAACGAGGTCTGGGCACACAGGGACCAAAGACAATTAGATTGAGCCGTCGAGAATAAATGTCAGTTAAAATGTGACCTCGTGATTCGGTCCAGATCTTGCCCAGCCGTAGCGTAAGCTTTCAGCGTTAACGCTCTTTCAGTCTGGAACTCACTTTCGTGTAGATCTGCCGAATTACTCAGCACTTTTAAGCGTTGCCTAGAAACTGAACTGCTTGACATTGCCAATAGAAAACGCAAACTCCTAGCTTAGTCTCGCACTGTTTTCGTAAAAAAGTGAGTAAGTAAGTAGGTAAGTACGATAACTCAAAAGCGCAAATTAACAGTTAGCCACAATGCGATGCGATCTCAGCACCGGAACAAGAATGTTTAGCAGCCACCTAAACTGTTGAAAGTCAATGACGGTTGATAGAGCCTAAGTGAGATGAATAATTGGAAGGCTGTTTTACAGCCTGCGTTTGCGACATTGTGCAATCTGAGAATTCGTTTTACCTTCTGCCATCTGTTCTGTAGTGGAGTTTTTCCAGCAGATCCCTTTAAGTGAGTAAAATGTGAATTTATATAGCGCATAGCGCTAAAATTAACGTCTAATGACATGTGCATTTGGACATTCTCTCGTACCTTAAAATTACCTGGTCACCTAGCCTAGCCATTTCTTACGAAGAAAAAGGGCTAACATTTTAGAATAAGCCTGTATATGCAGGATTGCAGGTAAAGAGTCGAACTACTGCCCGCGGAAGCAACGGCATTATTGTTTTCAGCGTTGAGGCTCTGTTACCATGCTATGAGGCTCATGAAGCTTGATAAAATTTTGCAGTAACATCTATCTGGACATTCTGTCGTATCTTAATGAATATTCAAAGTCATAAGTCGAAGGTGAAGGTCACTTCGTTTTTTGCATGTTTCTTGCGTCCACGATACTGCTTGAACCAGCTAGCCTGTATTCGCAGGCTTGGCCCACGGACAGCACTTAACCTCGAGCAAGGCTGGAATATCTCGTCACTACACGAGTGCATTTGTGTGTTTGTGTTATAGTATTCGGGCTGCTGAAAGGGACGCGGTCCAACTGTCCAGCTTCGTACTGGGACGAGCCTTCGAAACACTGTGCCTCTTACATCGTCTCCGTGCTGGAGTTCATCCGGCCACAGGACGTACGACGAAACCGAACCTGCGCGTACGTAGCCTACAGATAAATATCCCCCCAGTGGCGATGTGAGCCAGGGGAGAAAATCCCCCTTCCCTCCGGAAATTGTAGCCTGTTGGAAAATTGTATTCCAAGAATACAAAATGTGGGGCTAAAAATTCCCCCATTTTGTAGTTGTATTTGTACAAGTTTGTACTTGTAGGCCTAGTTGATAAGCGAAGTTGCTCCTCAACTACAGATTTCCTGCCCCTATCCTTCAGTACTTGTCTACCCGCTTTTTGATCATATTGACTGATGTTGCATTTGTAACTCGTTGTGGCAAGCTGTTCTAGTTGTTGATAAGTTATTGGCAAAAAATGTCTTCCTTGCTTTGTGGGGGGGGCAAAATTATAGGCAAAATTGACATTTCAAACACAAACAATTTTCTCTGTCGGAAATTTGCAGTTGTCTGTCGAATAACGGCAACTCTTTGCTCCCCTTCCCCACTTACTTAACCAACGACGTCGCTGGAGGTCACGGATACTGCTGCTGCTGCTGACAACGACGACAATGATGATTCACATATAAGCTATGCATGTATCTTTATCTGTTAGAAAAAGAAATGACACGTAACAAAACGCAGCACATGGATGATTGACAGAAAAATTCGAATAGCGCTGATCATTGCTCCTAAAACACAAAACAATGCAAACGTAAGAACAGAATGATAAAAAACGAGACATGAAACCAGTCGTTTTCGAATTCCCAAGAAATACACAAAAATCGACATTACGTATCATCATGACTGTGTTGATGCTTTATAGTAGATTTCTGGTATAGTCTAATTGATTTTTCTTTAGCTATGTGGTTATATCGGGGGAGAAAGGGGGTGCTTACAGATGGTAATATAATATCGTTAACTAATCGTTGTCATCGCCATAACAGTTGTCATTGAAAATTTCCAGAATACATTGCTTTTCATGTGAAACCCATCTCGAAGCTATGGAGCGTCGACTGCCATGTTGTGATCACGTTGCGTCACCTGCCACCGAAAACCGGTGAACATACCTTGCCATAATCCCAGCCAGACATGTTGGTAGGCTACTCTATTTATCTACCTCAGAAGGCTGGAAGGCTGAGTTGGCCTTGGTGGTTGGTTATATACCAAAATGGTTTACCTCTCCGCAGACAGTCACCCCTTGAAGTGGCGACGACAACAATATGAATGGGAAATTGTTAGTGTCTACAGGAAAGGTAGGCCTATTCCAGATAGTGTGATCGGGACAACAAAGGTTTCTTCTGTTCTGATCTGACGCAGTCATGCAGTTACCGAGTATCTCGTTGTTTCTTGTATGTTCTGTAATCCGGTGTAAATCTGCGGCGCGATGATCACGGCTAGACCTATAGGCTCGTATACTGAATGTCGCGCAAACAGCATCAGAGAAGTCTTGCTCGCCTATTGGCCCAGTGAAACGGTTCACCGACCGGCTTAGCACTCTAGGTTCCACTTGATTCGATTTACCGCACAGATTTATAGCTTTGTTGTACAATACATTAACAACAAATCCACACAAATCGACATAGTGAAGTTTGGGTCTCAGTTGGTTTGCGGACCGGCTTAGCGACGGAGTGCGGACGGACGGACATTTGCCCGTCCTGGCGACGCGGCGCCCTTGTAGGTCCCGGCAGACTGTAAGACGTACGACCGCACACGGCACAGCCTGGCTAGCCACCCGCAAGTCGATTTGACCGCCGCGCCGCCGGCCTTAAACCCTAAATACTCATGGGTTGAATATTCTTTGTACCGTCGTACCAATCGCCAATTCGTCCATTGCAGAAGCTCCTCACACATGCAAACGACCATCGATCGATTGGGTTGTGGCACTTTTCCCACTAATTTCCCGGGTTCGTTTAGCAGTGCCGCACGTACGCATCAATCTGCATAATTAGTGCATCTGTCTTTCTTTCTCTCTGTGTCGCCGGGTGAAAGCCTGTGCTTACTTAGGCGACCACCGGTGTATATTTAGCGTTGCGTATTGGAGGCTTCGGCGAATTCGGTGCACAACACGAATAACTAACCGTTAGTGGCAAGTGGCGACCAGGGATCCGTGGTGGAGAATGTTCGGCAATTTGCCGATCCATGCAAGCCTTGGCCTTCAGCCATAAAACGAAGCCACTTTAAGATGCTGAATGATGTGCAATTTCCCTTCTTCAGTAACGACAATTGTATAAATTTTCAGCGTGACAATAGCGTACACTAGTCACTAGCCTACTGGTTCACGTCCCTAAAAGTTGAAGTCAGATCATTCGACATTGTCCTTTTTTGAAAAATCACCGCCCGGAAAATGATATTTTGGCTCTGCGATAAGACGACGTTTTTGTTTTTGTTTCCTTGCACTAATGCAAAACAAAATACTGATGCTTTTGTACAACATGTGTATGACATATTCGTTTTTAAGTGCCTTAATTTGCCGTATTGAACTTTTTGACGCCATTTCAAACATTTTACTTCTCGTTCTACTGACATACGAGTGCTATCGAGGCTATTTTAGAGTCCACGCGTTGTATGAAAATTACTTACTTATTTACTTATGTAGTTGTCGTTGCATCTGACAAAACGAAACCGATAATACACAGTGTTTCAAAAAACAGTCAAAATTGTTTTTGTTTTAACTATGTCAAATTTTTATCGATTTTGACAATTTTTGGCACTAAGATGGCCAAGACGATAGAATTATGTAAGATGCAGTCATTTTCCATTTTATTTGATGTATGTCAACACACTACCGTGTCAAACACAGATGATCCAATTTTGCATAACGCTAAGCTGTTTCTCCAGTAAACGTTGTAATGACTTAATTAAACACACAGTAAGTGAATTGTACATCATTTGGCAGAATTGCAAGTTTGTGTAACAACTCGCATGCAAATTGTCAGAGTTTATGCCCAAAGTGTGCCCAGCATACACGGGCACAATGGCTTAGATGCAACCGTTGCAACGCCACTGGCTGATAGCGGAATCAAAAGTTCATGGATCAAACTGCATTCACTCATCGATTAGACATGTTTAAGCTCCTTAGTCAGCTATTTTGTTGTCTGCTATTTTCGCCTTAAAGGTGAGCAATTGCATACAAATAATCACCTCGAAATGTAGCGATTTGGCTCATCTGTGCTTCACATGGTAGAGCGTTGACATAAATTACGGTGAGGTAGAAAATAAGTCCACCTTACATAATTCTATCGTCTTGGCCATCTTTATGCCAAAAATTATCAAAGTTGGTGAAAAGTTAACAAAGTTATGATAAAAAGAATTTTGACTGTTTTTTGAAACACGGTGTACTGTTAAGGAAATACCGACTGATTGATGATGTTTAAATCGTATATTGTAGGTTGTGGAAGCGGACAAACGCGTGCTATCAGCAACTGATGTCTCAGTGTCGACACAACGCGTTAGCCACACACGAGCTCAAAACACACAACGCTCGATACCACGTCTATTCTATCTTCTGTACAGCCGAACCCTCTAAACAACAGTGTAAGTCTCTCTCATTTTTTCTCTCTCTGTCTTTGTTTTTTTTGACTCTGTCTCTTTGTGTTATAAGCCACATTAATATATACGCATCTCGCTCGACCGTCCGTTCATCTGTTTGTCTGCTTCTTACAGTCTCTTAGGGTCTTAGCTAGGTAAACAAATAGCGTGTAGAACAAGAAACCCAGCTGTCGCTAGTGTGGGCCAACCGTGCTGCCTTTATCCGAAGACCAGCATTTGACTTTAGGTCGCGGAAGGAAAACGATTTTACAGAGTGACTACAGTCCAATACACGCTATGATGACGCTGCTATATCAAACGCTACAATTAACGCTAAAATACAATACGGTAATTTGGTGCACGTGGGTGATGGCTGCAGGCAGCAACTTTGCATTCAAAACTAAATCGCTGCGTGCAGATAGAGACATGGTTACTATTGGGTGCTAAATATAGCCTTGCCTTTAAAGATCTCGTTCCATTGACAATCAGTCCCTGGATAGCCGAGTCCTTGGCCTTAACTTTCACTCAGTTCAGTCCTTGTTATCCAAACAGATTATTGTTGGAAACGGGCATAAGCCTACTCTGCGGACCGGCGGCTGCTGCTGAAAATAGCTCGATCTCGCAGGAATTACCCACTACGTCGCCGACTTCCGTCAATAATTAATCGCCGCGTGGCGTTTAGACTAGCATTCGAGGTTCTATGAACTGAAAACAGTTTACAACGACCGTCTTCGACGTAAACCGGCTTGTTAGAATATTTATGCCAGCCACGACGATGGTGAAGTAGCCTCTGTACTGCTGCTTGCTTCGACGCTGTTATTTAAGAAGACCAGTCGGCCTGCAAAAAACCTGCAGCAGCAGCAATCCCGAAAGGTTTCCTTGTAGAACTTGGCCTAGTCTGGATTAGCCTGGAAAACATAGAACGGATTCTACTATAATATAGTTTCAGCGAATTCGCTTGCTGAGGCATTTGTTTGTCTTTGACCGTTGATTATATTTAGAGCAGAAAAACATATTCGGAACCTATGTATTGCAAACGTTTCAGCGCAAAAAAAAACATTTTGCAAATGTTCGGACGTGAAGTAAATCGCATAGGCTAACATTTGGAAACCAACCTGCAGCCTTGCAGATGTTAGGCCTACCGTTTTACGTGTAACTTTCTACAGCGCTGCAGCTTACACGAGTTCGCCTCGTGCCTGCAGAAGTGCTTTACAATCTCGAAAGTGGCAGCTGATTGGCATGAGCTAATGATACCGCAGCGCATTATGCGGCCATCCATTTTCCGCACCAAGTTGTTATTCTCGTGCAGGGCAAAAATAATCATCGCCACCAGATATTACAACAAACACTATGCTTCTTTATCGAGTCTGTCGGCGCCAGGTTTGGATGACGAATTGCTCGCCAAGTCGGTCGCTGCAGAGCTGATGTGCCTGTCTTTTTCTCGGTTTCGACGCCCCGAAGACCGATGCTGATGGTAAGGGCGGCAATAATGAGGGACCCACCCCAGAAAGGGTATAAGTGGGAGGGGATGGAGGAACTAATCCTATCTCGTGGGGGTGCCTCCCTTTTCTTTCGACTCGCGCGTTGATTTATAGCCGGGTGGCCCGGACGGACGGATGGACGGTCGATGACGACAACTAATGCGTCCGGTAGGTCAGTAACGTGACGGACTACACGCATCGTCGGCTCAGACCGCCGCCGTTCGACGCTTGAAAAGTAAATACGCACATAACGAGTATATCGATACGAGAGACCGAGACGAAACGAAACGATATGCGCTGAACCAGCTTTAGCGTCCTGGCCAGTTAATAGGTTTCTTCGATTATTTTCCTGCTTACACGGAAGTTCGTAAATAGTGAACCGCGGGTCGTTCCATTATGGCTTCATGCATGTTAAATTTATGTATTAGGCCGAAGCATTTAATAAATTAGTCAATCAAAACACATTTATATAGCGCCGTTGTGTCTCGCGAACGAAAATGCGCCAGAATGCACGACTACATCGCTGTATTGAAAGTTTACACTTTCGCGGCGTTATAAAAACTCGCGGACCCTGTCTATTTAATGAGAAATGATAATATTTAATTTTACCTTACTGGGGACAAATGACGACCGAAAATCTACAGTTTACTGAAACTGATCAACGTCTATTTTTACCGACTTATCGTATTATTATTGCAGTTACAAAAAATATATTCACTTGCATTTTATTTAAGTCGATGCTATACTAAGGTGAAATTAATGAAGATGTATAAACCGAGAAATTTTAATTGCGTATCTTGTGGGCTACATGGCTACTAATACTTAGTGAATTATTTGTAAATTTTGACCCGTTTTTATTATGTCTTTCTTTATCTAAAGTTTAATTTAACACGTGTTATGTTGTATTAGTCAAATAAACTTTACTGATTGAATTAGATTTATGTAGCTAGACTTGCACACTAGCCTAGGCCCCTATTTGTTTGTTGCGTATATATGCGGCGTTCTGCTTTACTTAGTTTCAGATAAACTAAGCAAGCAACACCAAAGGAAGCATGTGACAATAATCGCTTCAGCCGTAGTGTACTGTCTTCGAATGTGTTTTACTGACGTGCCGTGGATTGGCTGCTACCAGCTAGCGGTTACCCATCCCACCACTGGCCGAGGTCGACGTAGAATAACGTTGTTGATCGTCGCATCTGATGTTTGTCTGCCGGCGCGAATACTAAAACGCCTGGCCCCCACACGATGCGGTTGCCATAGCAACTGAGAAGAACATTACACTGTCGACGGCCTGAGCATTTTTCACATATTACTTGTGGATTACTCGTACAACCTGTTGTACGGGAAAAGCTGTAGGTCTACATCAAATCTGCAACTTGTTGAAAATCTACAGCAAATTCGCAACTTCACCCATCTCAGTAGGCCTTACTAACCCGGTTAAGCAACGTCGAGTAACTGTGTTGATCCGAACAACGATGTTCTACAGTTATAGGCTAAGCCGGTGCTTCATTATACGATTGCCACCCAAGTTCGAAGAACCGTGTCGCGGTGTTTTGCTGCATTACGGCAACTTCGTCTCCTACGTCGATACGTCACCAATGACTGCTTTCGTTTTCGCGTGGTCTCGCTCGTCCACTCCAGGCTCGACTATGGCAACTTCGTATTCGTCGGGCTTCCTGTCTACCTCCAGCAACGCCTTCAAGTCGTGCTTAAAGCTGCAGCTGGTTTAGTGTTCCGACTCCGTCGCTACGACCACGTGTCCGACGCCCTCGCGGTACTATACACTGGTTGCGTCTGCCGGAACGGGTCAACTTCAAACTGGCGCTCATAGCATATCGTGTGTTGAACGGTATGTCGCCGTCATAAAACTGAATCAACTCGTTCTGGCGTCAGACCTACCAGGTCGTCGTCGTCTGCGGTCGGCATTCACACTCCAGCTGTTGTTCCACCTTACCGTCTATCAACAGTTGGCAGTCGTTCATTTTCTGTAGCAGCCTCCATTTTCTGCAATTCTTTGCCAGATGATGTTCAGTCTGCTACATCTCTGTCAACGTTTCGGCGTTAGCTCAAAACATGTTTTTCAGAAATCATTTCTTGACGTTATTCTTTAAATTTCTGTACTGCGTCTTCGTGGACTTCGTGATAGCCTAGGCTGTTTTAGCCATGTAAAAAGTTTATGATTGAAATTGACACTGACATTGACAAAAGTCTCTCCCCGGCCGACACTTTACCGGTAAAAATCCGCTCCGCCCGGCAGTCGCCCGGGCGGGACGAATTTAATAATATATTGGTAAATTGTCGGCCGGGGGAGATTTGTCTGGGGGCGATCCTATAATGGAAAGATTTTATGGGGCCGGCGATATTTTAATAAGGAGGAGACACATCAATTCGGTGATTATCTCTCTCTGGGCGGATTTTTCATGGGGAGACATTTTAATGTGACACCGGCACCATTTGCATGTAATGGGTCGTTGACCCCGACAGTGACCTGGAAGCGACTTGAGCAATTCTCGAATACATCTGTATACTGCCTGTAGCCTACCCGCCATCACAGTTTATCGTGCACAACAACAGCTGATTTTCATTTTACTGCTCCGTCGAGAATAGGAGACTGAGTCGACCGAGGCGTTCCCAAGACTGTACGTATGACGCTGGCTGTCGAGATAGATCTGCACGTGACTGCTCAGTACCCGCTGCGGTGCCGATTCGATTTCTCGGACTTGACACGACACACAGGGGAGATCTGCTTACAATATTGCGCGACTTGCAGATAGTAGAACGCTTTAGACTGCTCTGCTGTATCGTACCGTTGCATCATGGTCGTAGTCGTCTGAGATAGGTCTAACAGTTGGCAAATCGCAACCGTAAGCAATAATAAAAATGAAGGCAAGGTAACATTCGGGACAGTCGAGACAGTGCTAACAGAATTATCATCAAAGTAAAGCCGGCGGAAATATGAGACGAGAAACAAGCAGATAGAATAGTACCGTGACAGACTTTGAACACAGCTCCGATGACAGAGTGCGGTACTCAAGTGACTGTTGGCATCTGTTTGGCCTAAAAATTGTTGTGCTTTTGGTTTTAGCGGGCGAAAAGTAAAGATAGGCAGGCGACGAACATTTAAAATTTAATATATTATTATATTATAACACATCATGTAATTTTACACAGCAACTCGTAAAAAATTCACGCACCAAATGAGAACTCGAGTAAAGATACTGCAGCAAAACAGTCTAGATGCAAACAGATTTTGTAAGCAAAACTGTGAAAATAAACTAAAACTGCCTAAATGTTTTGGTGGATTTAATAAAAATTTTAGGGACCCAAGGAAGTCGGAAACAGGAAGCACAAGTAAGTTGCATGGTAAGTTGTATTGATGCTATCGATTGCGGCGACGATTGGCTAGTGGTGGCTGAAACGGTTTGCTGTTATACGCAGACGACGGCTAGTGCGTTTAAGCCCCAAAAATATAGACAGTTTGATAAACAGAAATTATTATTAATGCGCGCATACCACAAAACATCGAACTGCGTCAAAATGTGTTGGGCTTCCGAATTTCGTTTTTCCGAACTAGCTCGCAACAACAATCTCTTGCAGCTATATTACGCTAAGGGCTTGGAAAACAGAAAAGGAATTTGGGAACGGAATGAAAAGACATGAGTCGGTAGCGATCGAGTGGGAGATGAATCTTTTGCCTATATATACTTCCGTCTACAGTGCGAATTCCTGCGAAGCTATTATGCATGGTTATAAAGAGCAAAGCACTCGACAAACCCAGCTTTAGCAAATATCGCCTGCGCTAAATGTACTGAGAAATATCGTGATCGCGGTATTGAGCAATAATATCGTCGTCGAACAATGCGGCGGCCGACAATATGGCGTAAACCGGAAACTAAATTATTGGATTATGACGTCACGTGATCACGTGTACCCGACCGTCCGGCGCGTATTTGTTAAAGACGATCGGGACATAAGTTCTATATAGATACCACGGGCTGGCGGCGTTTTGTGCGGGCGCATCTTCCCTGCGGGATTAGTGAGTGGCGCTGCATGGAACATCGATCGGTGGTGCTGGGTCCAGGTTTATGGATTATCGCGGCGTGCGAAGAGGCACAGCGCGTATTGTCAGTCTAGCTGCGTGAGCGGTGAGCGTCAAGTGAAAACGAACGACTAGAAATGGTTGTAAAAACCAACCGGTAATAACGATAACCAACCGCTTTTATCATCTCCAACGACACGCATCGAAGTACATGAAATACGCTTTTGGATATTATTATTTTCTTCTGAAGTAAATTAATCAGAAAAACTACTAACGGGTTTATATGAAATTTCGTGAAAGGGTGGTGGGGTATTATAGTTCAAAAAATTGTGATCAAATTTTGCTGGTGATTTTTATGCATTTTTGATTGATAACCAGGATTCTTTTTCGTTGAACGATGGCAGCTGCGTAATCGTCTGTATTTTGTATTAAGTTTTTTTGTATTCACCGTTGGCAACACAATTCTCGACCGAGGTTCGAGCTCTGTGATCGCTTCGGGTTAATCAGTTTTGTGACTGGCTTGCCAGCTGCTCCCACTATTATCATCCTTGTGGATTATTTGACCGTTTATGCCGTTCTTACGTTTTTTGCCTTTTTACATTTTTCATGTGCTAATGTTGTGTTTGGTTTCGTGCAGTATAAAGCAAGTTAAGGCCCCGCAGGACTACAGACAGGCTTGCCGTGGATATGGATATCCATCGATATATCCATGGATATACCCATGGATATATCCTCTTCTGACGCGAAACGATCAGCCGAAGCGTCCCGCCGTTGCGATCGTTCGCCAGAACGATTTATCTTTCGCTAGCTCCAGGGCCTCCGTCGCTGTAACACCCATGTCACGGCAGATCTGGTGGATCCAGGTGGTGGGTGGATGACCGCTGGCGCGTCTCCACTTCTGCGAAGGCCGGTCACTGTCCCTCGTCTTGGTACAGATTCGGAGAATCTGGTTTGCCGATGCATCACTTCGAAGTCTGGCGACGTGACCAAAGAGACCCAGTCTTCGTTTACGGACGATGTAGGAGAGATCGTCGATCGAAAAGGCCAGAACGACGCAAAACCTCATCGTTAGACACGAAATCGTACCAGCTGATGTTCACGATGCGTCGTTGGCACCGTAGATGGACAGAATCCAATTTTTTCCAATCAGCTTGTGTAAGAGTCCATGTGTGGATGTCAGACTTTAGCCATACTGTGGATATATCCATGGATATTATGCTGTCACACCTGCTACTTAAACTTAATATTTATATGCTTTGTCTTTTTATAATATTTTTCTGTTCGTCGTTTTTACTTTTATTTTGTCTTTTGTTCATGTTATTGTGTCAAATAAATAATCACTTACATCAGCATGTCATTATTTAGTTAGCTTAAATTTAATTTATTAGCACTATAGCAGTAACAGATTTTAATTTCTGGTGTTATATAACTGTTGAATGGGCAACAAACGGTCTACCAATTTGTGAGCTTATTTTTAATACTTTTATCAAATAGTAATAAAATTACAAACGTTATTGTTTCCAAACATCTTTAATGCCAGTAGGAAGTAACAACCAAGTGTTCTTCAAAAGCGTCCACTCCATTTTATTCTTGTAGGTGTAAGCTTGCATGAATGCAACTTGCGTCTCAAAAAACAAAAATCCCAGCTGTTGCTGGGGTGAGCCTACCGTACCGCCTATATATGAAGGTCAACGTCCAACTTTCCGTCTCAGAAAATAAACAATTTTTAGAGTCACTGCAGTCACGTACACGCTCTGGTGACGTTGTTGTACCGAACGCTAGAATCAGCGCTAGGATATGATACGGTAACTCGGCTTACGTGAGTGCATGACCGCTGCGGGCAGCAGCATTGCATTCAAAGTTGCGGCCCAACCGCTGCAGATAGAGACACGGTTATTTTTTGACAGCCTGTAGGAAGTCGCCAATCGCCATTGCCTTATCACGGAATCATCGCCGACCCCTACAACGTATCGTTACGGACGGAGAGGCGACAGGAAACGGTTGACCCAAGCAGAAGCAATAAAATTATGTATATTTTCATGACAGCTGGGAAACACTTAACTAAAATCTAATTTCAATGCAAGTGTGTTTTATTTTTTACATTTATTTATTTTTAAACAACTTCATAAGTGACATATCTGTGTCGTGTTTTATTGGTAGGGAGGGGGAATGGACGTTCTTGCACTGGTGTATTTTGCGAAAATTGTGGGGCTACATGTACGCACGATGCTTATCGTCTGTGGATATGGATATGTCCTTGGATATCCACGGAAAATCTGTGGATATGAATATGGATATGAATGGGAAATTTCATATTCACGGCACGCCTGCCTACAGAGCTCTCGTCTGCTTTATCGCAAGGGGGCCAATACTGTCGAGTTGAGTCGTGTGACTCGTGTCGGCGTCGCACGTGTGAATTGGGCATAAGTCTGAAATAACGTGCAAAAAGAGCAGGGCAAAAACACAAAACAACGCTACAGAAAAATGGTACAAAATGCATATTACTGTACCAAGCGTGCTACTTGTGTCGCAATGCACCATCAACAATTTTCGTTGCTTCATATGGGACTATTTATGCCTCCGTTATCAGTAGGAAATATCGGCGTAGCCTAAGGTTTTCGGGTTGTCCGACTGCGAGTATGTCCATACGTCCTGTAAGAGTTGTCAGCACGATATTTTAAGGCGCGCACAGAACGACGTAACTGAACCATTGGTTATTGGTTGACGCGTACGTGAGCGTAGTTCCGACGTAGTCACCGACGCCGTTAGACGGTGTTTGCTGTAATGCGTTACTGCGTGCCTATTGGCCAGTTCGTGAAAAACTAAACAATGTCAGATCAGCTCAGTTCAGTTACGTCGCTCTGTAAGCCTACGCATTTTAGAATGCAATGGGGGATTTTTTCCCAAATTCTGGCTGATGTAATTAAGACCGACGATAAGCTGATCGATGAGGCTACGTCAAGTGCGTCAGAAAGTCATATTACCAAACTTTGGGAACCACATATCTTCCGAACCGCTGGACGAATTTCAATAAAACAACAAATTTGATAACTTTTAGCCATAGTTTTCAAAGTCGTGGGTAAAGTCAAGATCAGATCAAGGTCAAAGATTTAAGTGAGTTTTCGCAACGGGCGGAGGCAGCCGTATAGACGCTTGGGCGACAAAGTATGTTTCGCTTTCTGTTGTTGTGTAATATTTCCGCTAGGCTACACTTGCGTAAGATTATTACCTCTCGCGGATTTTCCTCGGCGGCTTTTCGGTCTACCCGACTGTCACATTCAACTCTGACATTAGTGGAGTTATACAAATATGTAGTATGGCGTGCGATTGTGCCGAGGGGTAGGCCTAGTAGCAGTGGTCAACCACGTCATTCGGGTCAGTATTAATAAACGCTCGTGCCATACTATCGACAGACTGGACAACCAGCCAGCCATCGTGAAATGCCGCGATTGCGTCTCTTATTGCTATAGCGCCGAGCGAACAATATGCCGGGCAGAGAGGCGCACGTCTTAGACGAAAATTTCTCCTAAACGTTTGATTTGCAGGCTGGTCGGTAAAAAACATATCTATTAAATAAGTAAGTTAGTAAGTAAATAAATATCTGAGTAACTAGGCAAGCAATAAAGTAATCAGTTTATTGAACACGTGTCAGCCTCGTATTTATACAACAATAAAAAGCGTTATAAAAAATACGAGACAAAAATGCCAGACAGCAGAACTGTTATTACAGAACAGAATACGTAGACAAAATAGTTTGAAGTAGAGTGATTTGCGCCCAATGGTCGGTGGAAAAAACGTCGACACCGACTTGGGAATATTTCCGCCTGGGTATGATTGATCAGAAACCAGTCGGCATGCAAATGACGTCACTTTGACGCTTTGCTCTCTCGCGTGCAGCTGACATTGAGTCGGACAACTCGAGAGGCCAGAGCAAAAGTTATAGGCAGAATGCGCCGAACGAAAATGTCTAGTAGCAACCGCTTATAAACTGTTCAAAGTTAACGATGGTTTGCCTGTGACTAACGAAAAAGATATTGTACAGTTTCGGGCTTAGGTTTAGCACATCCAGCCGCTGCTTTAATGTTTTGATATACTGACATTGTGTGCATGTATTGCAGATAGTAAGTAAGTAACTTTTGTAGCGAATTAAACAGCAATAACTTCGGACGCGCTCGGTGAGCTAGTAGAAAAGAAGTGAAAGTGTTCTAGATGGCGTCTGAAGGTAGACAGAGTGTGTGCGGTATTTAAGACTGTTCGGATGAGCGTTTCAAGTAGATGCACTGCATGGCATGTCCAAAGCAAGTTTTCCGTAAGCTGATATTCTGAATAAGAGCATTCAGGAGCGCTAACATGTTTTTGTGCTGCCTATGTACTTCAGTCTCAACCACTATGGCGCTGCTAAAACATGAAACAAGAAGCCTAGCTGTCTGTAAGTAAAGCTGACCGTACCGTCTACGTCCGAAAGCTCGTGGAGGAGAGAAAGCGATTTCCGACGAGAGTGGCTGTAGTTCCGCACACGCTGTGGTGACGCTGCTATATCGAACTCTGTAATCAAAACTAAGATACGATACGGTAATTCGGCGCACAGTTGTGGTAGCTGCAGGCAGCAACTTTGCATTTAAAATTGCGGTTAAACCGCTGCAGATGTCGACGTAGTTACTATTGATATTGATAGTCTATGGGAACTCGTCATCGCCCTATCTATCGGTACCATCGTTGACCCTCGACGACGTACCGTTTAGCCACAGTACATGCGTTACTGACAGAAAGACAGACAACAGACAACAGCTTGTACCATAGGGGCAATCGTTAATACAATCGGCCATAAATGAATTGAACTGTAGGTGCATCACTACCAGGAATGAATGCCGCAAATCTAATTACGCGATAATCGGCGATTATGCGCGATAAGGCCACGGCCGGCTCACCATTACCGTTATGTGCATGATACTGGAGTAACTGGACGGCGCATGCGCGTTAGCGACAAATCCTGGCGCAGCGCGCCATTTCCGCTCAGCACAGACGACTATACACTACGTTACGTCACGTTTATGACTCGGAAGTCTCGCCGTTTCTCGCGCACCTTGCGAGAACGGACGGCTGTAATCCGATGACTTGATAATGGACGTGAAGAACAAATGATGCCTCGAGAATAAAATCAACATTTTCTATTATCATATAACTATGCTTTTACTTCTATTTTTGTCTTGTTGGTTTATTATACAGCTGTCATAAAAGGCCCATTATTGGTCTCGTTCGTCAGTCACTCCCGCATGAGATCCTAACTCGTTAACGAAAAAGCGCGCAAAACCAAAATTCGTGACATATTTCTCTCGGCAGGAAAAACCAGTGTGCCGAATTTGTAATTCAAAATTTTAAGGATCAACGACATAAAACATTAGGCCCTAAAAAGTCCATATAAACAGCGCGTGTTTACTTACGGCTCGTGGGGCCTGCGCGCAGTGTAACATTTGTATCAGTTTTTTCTGTATGTTTAAGCACTTTCCCCGAGAAAAACTTGGATATTTTTGTCAAGACTGGCAGTTATTCTGGACCAGTTCAATTTTTTTATCGAAACGTTATCGACACACCGTGTAGACTTAGACAGAATAGCCCGGGCGATGTTCGTAACTTGTCACGCAATGTTCTTGACGCATTGCGGTATAACGGTCGGCCAAACTGTACGTAAAGTGGATACTGATGCGACATCCGGATGCGTGATTAGCCGAAAATTGATGGCATATTGATGACGGCTGGCGTAACGCAATCCGTATAGGTGCCGATGGACAGGACTAGAGGTTCGCAAGGTCGCGTGATTCCTATTTGGCTCTTACGATCGACGAGCGAAAACAACCAACGTTCTTTTGCATTCGGTCTCTCTGTGTTTGCCGTGTAATCGATTGTTTTCCGACTTGTCTGTCTCGGCTTTAATGGATAGGCACGGAAAAAACAATCTCAGGTCGCTGAGTGTGTCGTATATTTAACATTTTTACTTTGTCGTTAAAAATTCTTAGATATTTTGAGATGATCGTGATGATGACTATGACGACCACGACAACCACAATAATAAAAAATATAAAGTAATTTGGTAAGAGGCAGAATTGTTGTCGCCAGTTCACGCAACTCCTCGTTTCCATTCGCCAGGTGGCAACTTGCAATTTTCTATTGCACGTTTTGGTTGAATGTTTGATTTTCCCAAAATTCTCTTTCTCTTAAACGCCAAGTCTCCATCTGACACAAAATTACAGTGTGTTTTGAATTTTGATCCCACTTAGATTACCTGCGAAATGACATTTAGATCCGTGAAACGGTTAAAGCAAGGTGCACGATTGTGACAGACAACAGACAGACGACAAGCAGATTGGAGAAATGTGTAGCAAAGCAATAGGCAGAATTGTTTGCGCTGCTAGAAGCTTATATGATCGGCATCATTATAACTATGTTTCAACACGTGAAGAACCAAAAGTCTAACAACGGAAACTGTAAGCAAAGTAAGTAAGCAGTAGGTAAACAAGCCCATTTCGCCAGTAATTCTAAAAGTGACTCTGGAGATTTTTCAAATGTCGTATTTCGTCGACGATGGGATAGAGTATGCATCGTTATGATTAAATTGTATTAATATGATTATCCCTGCCAAAGGGTTATGTTTTGGGGTCAGTAGATCTTTGTCGGCTATATTAGGGGCCTACTCAAATGAAAAGTATGGTTTAGGAAAGAAGTGATTAGACTGCGGCGACGATCCGGAATATTTTGTGGATACTGAATCACTATTCGGGATTCTTTACAATTAGCAGCGCACAGTTGTAGGCCTATTAAGTGCGCAATAATGTGTTCGCCAGTTGGCGTCACCGTTCTCGGCGGAGGTAACATTTCCGATTACAGTGTATATGCTTCTATAAATTTATTGTTATTATCGCAGACAAGCGCTGGAGCACATTAACGGGATGTTTATTCAGTTCGTATATGCCTTCGAATGCAGTCTTAGGTTGAAACAGTGAAGGCAACAGCAGTTAGCGAAACGTCAACAAATTAGCAGGGATGGAGTCCTCGATGACTCGCCTCTACTCTGAGAACAACTCGAAGACACAAAAATCGTGGCCTTTGCCTTGGCTAAGTTGGCTTTGACGCCTTGGCCTCTAGTCACTTGTAATGAATGTGCTCTGTGCATTAGCTTTTTGGTACTGGTATAGCCTATGTGTATGATAATCCACTGAAACATTGAAACATATTTATCTGAGCATTTTTATGGTTTATTACGGTTTGAATAAGATTAAGCTGGCTTTTGGTGCATAGTATAAAGTTGTCATACTTACTTTTTTTAACTTACTTACTTACTAACCTTGGCCTCAAAGAAAATTGAAAATGCTAGCCTCAAACTCATACCTGCAAAATAATAAACAAGCTAATGTAGTAACTTGATAAATTTATGAATTTGGCGCTTAATTAGTAGCCTATGTCTGGATGTTTGTTTGTGTGAATTCAGATCAGCAGGCGCTGGTCGACTGCTATTTGCCTCACATACGTCCAACGCAGTCCTGCACCGAAGCCTTCGACAAATATTTCCGTAACTTCGTCAGCGAAAAGCAATACCGAAACGCCTGCAGGTTTGTACGACATGCATACGTACGTCAGTCTCTCCACATTTTTACGAAAGCGAATGATCACCTTTCATTTACCGTAACATAGGCCTACGTGTTTACCGCATTTCATAGGGTTTAAACTTTTTATTAAGGATAAGAAGAATGTAGGCCTCTTAACAACAAAAATTATCGTTCGTTACTGTACACTAAACTGCACAAAATGATGTCTATTTTTCTGCTTTTTAACGTCTCTGTTTTTCGATGAATTTTTGTTACTTTGCGTCTAGTATATTTTTTTCGAACAATTTTGTGGTAGTAATAAGAATAAGACCGCAAAATGCGTCAAGTGAAAAGCATTATTCAAACGACAGAACTGTTTTAGTAAGTAAGTAAAACGTAAATTAATATAGCGCACAGCGTTAAAAACCTTCATTAATTATCTCCAATGCGCTGAGAATTAGTTTTTTAGTCTCATGCCACATAAGGAAAGCAGACTAAGGATAGCCGGCGTCGTGTGTATCGATCTCGTGCGTGAAGTTCGATTCCTACTTCGATGACGTTTTATCGATCGCCGGATCAGACTTCGACGTCGGTCGTGAACTCTGCCTGCGACACCGAGTGACGAGTGACGACGCTGTTTGGTCGTTGGGGGAGACCACGGAGGATGGCCAGGCTGAGTTGACGTGTGAGGGGGTGGCTAGTCACTAGTGCTGTTTGGTTGTTGATGGTCTGTCCGTCGCCCTGCCAGTTATGACGTCGTAAAACACTTACGGGATATTGCGGGCTGGCCGCTGGTGGTCTAACGTCGCAGAGTCGTACGTCGTTATCGGCTAATGGGCCGCTCACACGTGCGATAATACTAAAGCACAACCAAAACTATATAGCAGCGATCACGGATCTCAAATGTCCACCAAGAATAGTGATATCGCCTGGCGAATGCAGCTGCAGTGTGTTCTTGCGAAGAGCTATACACTATTATAACCCATTTTCACGGCGTCAACATAGTTTGCTACGCAGAATGCCGTGTCTTGGCTATGACAGAGATGTGCGTGTGTCTGTCGGTCCGTCTGTCTGTCTGTCTGTTTGTTTGTGTGGAATGTCACACTGCTGTACTGTGTCAAAAGGACGCAAGCTAGGGTCACGAAATCTTTACCCGCAACTTTGTTAAACAACACTCAGCTTACACTGGTACTGTTTTCGCAACTTTCGTTTGCGGTCGTGAGTCAAAGAGCAAGCGACGTTGTAGTCTATGCGATCAGAGCGTGTTTTAAGTACGATACAGCGCTGTCCGGAATGATATAAAATCGTACTGCGTGTACACCCAGTTATTTACTCCAGCAGTGCAGTGTCAGAAAGACTGAAAGACTCTATCTAGTTCGCCGTTGCGACGTGTGGCTGGCTGTATGCTGCATGCTTGCAGGGTTCTGAGTACGGCGATGAAATGTTTTCATGCGATCGAGCGCGACATCCGGTCGCGCTGTCCGCCCGAGATGTCCACAGACTACCGGCGCCACTACGTACAACCGCTCGTCGACCAGACACGTCGGGTGGTGCTGGAACGATGCACGATGACTGCGCCGTACGACCAGTACTTTCGAGGTGCGGCGACCACCGCCGTCATCAGTCCACCTGGCGAATGTCGGACGTACCTCCTTGTTGTGACGTCGACCCTACTAGCCCTGATTGCCTTATTGGTCAGCGCCAACCGACAGCTCTGTTAATTAGCCTAATCACCGTTTACAGCTCTGTGATTTTTTTTTTTTTTATATGGTTTATTGTGTATGGCAGCCAGTGGCTGGATTGACATAATACATTATACATACATACATACATACAAACAT
>Ga0209367_1001033_pt1 | contig 32429 bp, 17 predicted proteins | sample WorMetLIZISLAND2_FD_187412 | JGI IMG/M metagenome (GOLD analysis project Ga0209367, IMG submission 187412) | Marine gutless worms symbiont microbial communities from Max Planck institute for Marine Microbiology, Germany - Olavius geniculatus... ...
CCCCCCCAGAAGCTAACTCAGTTACTCAAAATAGTGTCCAAAACGCTTAATTTTCACACAAAATTCCGAAAATTTTGGGGGGAGGGGGCTAAGGGACACCCCTCCTCACACCCCACCTTTGAGTGCCCCCCACATCCAGATCCTGGCTACGCCACTGAGGATACACTGTTGCAAATTGATGTGGCTGGACCAATTACCAATATCAAAGCACTGGGGATGACCACAAAATATCTATTTTCAGATTACAAATTTACAAATCGAGTCTAGTTACACAAACAACGAACAAAAGCATTTTATTATTACTGCAAAAAAATCAAATAAATGCATGAGACTTGAGAAATACTTGGCCAATAACACGTGGTATCAAAACGTCCATAAATGCTTACACAACTCATAAAAAGCTGAGTTACAGCAACGAACTCGATTGGAAGCAGCGTTAGTTTACATGTCCAACATAAAAATACTGACGAGCTAGTGAATAATATCATAAATGGGCTATTTTGCGAGTTACTGACATCGGAGTAATGGGAGTTCACGTAACCAGTGGTTTATATCCCCCAAATCTGGAACTGAAATCGGGCGCAACTTCCCCCCAATTTTAGGCTCAGGTTCCCACCACTTTCAAACTCAGCCCCCCTCTTTGGGCTTTATTCCCTCTCTAGGGGGAAAGTTTAGTTAAGGATGTAGAATGCGTGAAAATAGGGAAAAGTGAAAAACAGAGGAAAGTCAAAATGGGGGGGAGTTTTGTTAAAAGTGTAGAGCAAAGAATAGGGGGAAAGTAAAAAAATAGGGGAGTTTGGTTAAGGGTGTAGATTGCCCAGTAAAACATAGGGCGAAGTTTTGATTTACATGCTTAACAAAACTTTCCTCCTATTGCTTACCCCCCTTATTTTTGACGTTCACCTTTAACAAACCCCCCATTTTTTGCTGGGCGCAAGCTGAGCCCGCCAGGTATAGGGACAGAAGCCACTGCACGTAGCATACACGCATATACATACACATCATGCCAAGACCACACAACTGTTCACGTTAAAAGTTCAGTATTAAAATATGCTTATCGGCAAAAAGCAGAATAAACGAAATTACTACGGACATGACTCTTTTACTGACGGTTCATGTGAAACAAAAAAAAACTAACCATTTTTCCGCAATAGTGGGACGTTGTCATCTACTTTTAATGATGGTGCGTACAATTCACAACGTTTTTACACGCGAAAGCAGCTATTGCTTTCAGCGCGTCTTAGCCATCGCAATTCTGTCTGTCCGTCCGTCCGTCTGTCACATGGGGGATCAGTCAAAAACAGTCTAAGCTAGATCACCAAATCTTCGCCGTCGGCTGCCTGGAAGACTCTAGTTTCAGGAACCGTAAAGCTTTTCCATAAATTCGAAGGGGGTCACCCCAAACAAGGGATCAATGACTGAGATCAATGACTTTGGATGACCTTGAACATCACAGTGCAGCACGGTAGTGCTGACACTGTTGTAAGGGCATCAAAATAGGGTTTTCAATAAATTTTTTGGCAATTTTGGGCTGCAACGCAAGTCTATATCATTCACAAGGTGGCGTCACAGAACTATCATTATGCGATCCATATAGAGAATTTGGTATTTGTATATTAACTTAGCGTGAACACCCCAATTTTCAGTAAACTACTGAACAGGAACTGCTATAGGCTTTCGCACGTCTCGTGAGCATTAGCTCAAATTTCTTGTTCAACAAAGCTGCCAAAAATATTAAAAAACAATCACAACACGTTATCTGATTTAAAATCAGTCAGCAGACTGCCAGAAGGACATGGACAATGGAAAGTAGCCAAACACGAGACAAAATAACTGATTATCATTGATGGAAAACAACGAACATTGTCTAAGACATAAAACGCTAACACACAGGATGCTCATCATCAGTAGGGAATGCACACAAAGAACACGCACATTTTGTACATACACTTGGCATGAAAAATCTGCCATGATTTTCAACCTTGTCTCCTTAGTCTGTAATCCATAACGTGTAGTTTGAGACAAGAGAGCACATTCGTTAAAATGTACGCTAACCAATACGCTAACAGTCAAAAAATCAGCGGTGTAGCTAGTATGGAGCAAATGGAACAAGGGTTGTTCCCCCCCCAGAACGCCAAGGGCTACTTATGCGATTTGCAGAGATCCAAAATCTTTCGGGGAAAGGTGGGAGTTTGGAGAAATAAACGTACAATAAATTTTTCTCCCTGCTTCGCTGCAGAATATTTGTACCCCCCCCACTTTTCAATTTGCAGTGCTGCCCTTGTTTGCCATCACCATTTAAACTGAAGTAATACTGGTCAGTTGATTATCAGACAACGATTAAAAATGTTGCCACCAGATCTCATATTTAAGGCTACAATGCATCAAATTGGCCTTTGGCTGGGACCCCGCTCCAGACGACACTGCGAGATGTGCTCCCCAGACTCCCTATCTGGAATTTAGGGGTCCTAATTTTAAGGAAAAGGGAAAAGGGAGAGATGAGAGAGAGGAGCAAAGGAAAACAGAGGGAGAAAAATAAGCAAAGGAGAAAAAGGAGAAAAAGGAAGTAAAGGGAGGAAGGGTGAAGGAAGAGAAAGGGAAGGAAGGGAAGGGGAAGACCCTCTGGATTACCCCCCCCCAGAAAAATTTTCTAGCTACACCACTGCAAAAATATGAAGCAATAACATCATAAAACGAAAAAGTCAGCAAAATTACAAAAAGTTGACGGTCAACACAAACACAAATGCATATTACATATCAATGAAAATGAACGACTACTGCAGTGCTGCTTTGTGTTTTGTTAAATGAGCTTAGAAATACTTTTCCGGAGTTACTAAAGAAACATGTGCTTGTCAGTCAATCACTCTATCACTGAATAAAAACAGACACATACAATGTTAAATGTCGCAAACGAATCATCTGCATACATACATTTGGCACTAAATTTTTGTAGAGTTGTCAATCTTGACTCTTAATTCAGTAATCCATAACGTGCAACCAGTAACCGTTTAAAAACACAAAGCAATTACGGCATAAAACGTAGGCAAAATTGTGAAAGTAGATTGTCAAGTTGCCAACATGACCACAATATGTGAATATTACGCAGTAATGAATATCTATCTCCAAGTACTGCTGCTTTTGGACTTGTTACTCCAAACTAGGCAAAATCTCCAATAAAGAAAATACTGAGATTAGGTATACAAATGTATAAGGTTTAACAGATTGTCTTGTTGTCGAACTACCAATGGCCAAGGGACTGTAGGCTGTCATGATGAACGAAGCATATAACTATAAAACTACAAACATCCTCGCAAAGCAGTACTTACAGGGTGCAGCAAAATATTTAGCCCCCTAAATTTTTTCGCTGTTTTCTCAGCAACCATTTGGCATTTTAATTTGAAATTTTACAGATTTATTTTTTTTGAAAATGCTCTACATCTACCAAGTAAAATGTGATTCTATTAAAAATGAAGTCAGATTTTTTAATATGACTGCCTACCGATTTTTCAGCATTAAAAACGTTCAAGCTTGAACACCAATTCAGTAATATTGTTGAAACAACACAGTTAACTTATGATCAGATGCCAAAATTCCATTGTCACTGTGAATGTTCGAAGTGTCCACCGCCAGCTCCAAGCTCCAACACAAGCCTTCAGTCGCTTAATTTGAGAAGTCTTTCACAGTCTTGTTGATCGGTTCTTGTGGCAAGATGCCCCAGATAACCTGAAGCGCTTCCTTAAGTTCAGCGAGATTGTTTTCGGCTTTGTTTCAAGTTTAAAGTAAGCCTCCAACATTGCACCCCACACGTGATAGTCCATTGGATTTATATTCGGCGAATTTGGATGTCACTGGTCCTTTTTGGTAAAATCTGGACAGTTGGCCCACAGCCAGTTCCGTGCGCTGGCGCGCTGTTCTGCTAAACGCGGTGAACAGCCACCGATTGCTTTAAAAAGACGATAATTAAGTGATAATTTGAATAGAAAATAATTTAGTGTTTATCAAAACGTCACCGTGACGTCATCGGCAGTTATGTGGTAACCAGTTTTTGAAAATTAAATAGCATTTTTAGCTTGAACATTTTTAATGCTGAAAAATCAGCAGGCAGTCATGTTATTTACGACAGAATCAAATTTCACCTGGCTGTTAGATGTAGAACGTTTCAGTAAATAAACATGTGAAATTTCAAACTGAAGTTCAAAAGAGTTGCTAAAAAAACAGCAAAAAACTTTAGGGGGGCCTACTTTTTGGCTGCACCCTGTAGGCCTAATCTCATTCACCTTCAGATTTTATTCAGTTTTGATAAGCGGAACAGGAACTCATTCCATGGAAATATAAGTTATATAAATGCACGCTGCTTAACTACTGCAACTATGACAGATGTTAACGAGTCGTTGCTTCCAAACAGTTAATTAACTAATACTGACAAAGTCAAATTACACACAGCAACTATCATATTTCACACAAATAAAACAAAATAATCAGTCAATTCACAGCACACACATTTTGTGCGCATGCCGTAACCGTACGACACTCAGCGTGCAGTCTAATATTTTGCTGCACTAAAAAAAATACGGTTCTATTCGGGACACAAGATATGAAAGGCTGAAGACCGAAGAAGTGAAACTCAGCCAAGAACTCAGTGCCGACCTACAGCACATTGCAATAACTGAATGAATGCACGAGTGAGTAGGGTTTTAACATCCCACCCGACACAGTATAGGTCATTTCGGGGACGGCCTTTCCAGGCAAAATGCACATACATACACATAATAACGGAACAAAAAGTTTAACCTTTACAGAGAAACCTAATATGAAACACAAAACACAGAAACGACCTAAACCTAAAATTCTAAGAACTCGCCATTATAATTGTGCCTATGTAAGACTAATGGCAGTTCTAATAATCTTCCCTGTTATCCTCCAGCCAGTCATCAATCTCATAATGACGTCTATTGGAGGACACAGGAGGGGGGCAATAACTGAGCCTTACAGCAACTGGACACTGTTCAAACTGTAGCACTCCAATTCCAAATACACAAAAATGCATTTCAGTAGCAATAACTGTTACATCAATGCAGTGCAGACTAGTTCACAGCATTAATATTTCACAAGGTAATGCAGCAACACACGCGATCTTCATGACGTTTTATTGTAAATTTTCTACTGAGTCTATTATCAGCCAAACAAAATTCTGAAATTTGGCCAAAATCTGGGAGTAGACATGGACAACAGTTTGTCACCAGGCTTTTACGAAATTGTTGCAATTAGACACCAAGCTTCTGCAGTTCATTTTACAATCGATGAAGATCAGATACAAACTGTGACAGCATACTTTAGCATGAAATGAAGAAAAAAGTTCATGTTTCCAATCACAAACTTACTAACAATAAATCAAATTAAATTTCAGACAGTAATGCCGAAAAGTGCCTATATACACTGTGGGCCATAAAAAACATGCCACTTTACTTTTGTCTGTATCTTCGCCAATTATTGACAGATTTTCAAAATTCTTTCACTGGCACTCTGCAGACAGTTTGCAATGATGTGATTATTATATATCCCACCACATGGTAAATGCGTCTCTACACTACCTTGTGAAACATAAATGTAAGAAAACCTAACGATAATAACAAAAATTGAGGTAAATGAAAAAACGCTTCAGACCAATATTGCGATGAAAGATTCGTATGACACTAGACTGTGTTAGACCCACACAGTCTAGTGGCATACCGCATGGCATCTCCACTTGGCTGCAGTGTATTCCAGTGTTGCTCTGAGTATGATTTTGAATATGAAGACTTTATGTCGTTGAGTATATTCAAAGACACTATCGGAAAGTGGTTAGTGATGAAGATGTTGCTAGGGCATGTTTGTTGCTATTATTCATAAGACCTAGAGTGTATCAATTAGACAATTTCTCAGTCAGTAATGTTAAGGTGATGATTGACAGTTCGTGCACGATGTAATCTGACAGCACGTTGATCAGTTGCATCTTCTGCCTTTTTTTCATGGTCTTTTTCATTATTTTTGCTTTGCATGTTTGTTTGTAGCTTGTGTACAATGTTCATAATAAATAAATATATATATATATATATATATAATATACAGACCACAGACTGCAATGTTGGTCTGAAGTGTTTTTTTTCAATTTTACCAAAATGCTTGTTTGTTATTATCATTATTTATGCACATTTCATTGATATATCACAAGGTAATGTAGAGACGCATTTACAGTGTGGTGGGATCTATAATAATCACATTATCGCAAATCATCTGCAGAGTGTGGCAGTGAAAGAATTTTGAATCGGTTGATTTTTGGTGAAGACATGGACAAAAGTAAAGTGGCACGTTTTTTGGCCCATTTTGTAGATACTGACAAATATAGCAAAACTACAAATCTCAACATATTTGATAAGAGAACAATTGCAGGTACCAGTGACTTAAGCTGCAGCATTATGCTCTAGCTGCTTTGACACTTTGTCGCCATCTGCTGCTCCATTCCGCCTGGTCTCGTCCATCAACTCACTATCCACACGTTTGATATTATATATCAGTAGGCCTACATCTGGTACTTGGCGTTTATGTGGGACCAGACTTCAATTCAAATTTTTACGGTATGCACCAGAGCTGTCAAAGCGTTAGTTTTTTAACGTGTTAACACATTGCATTAATTTTTGAACACGTTAATTACACATCATTTATACTGCTGGGGCGCTGAACTTGCAGAACATGAAAATGACGCACCACGAAAAAAACAACTGCAATACTTTGAAACTGAGAAACCAAATCGCATCTGAATATTATTCTTTTATAGTGATAGAACAGCAACAACAGTTTAATTACTTGAATTCACTCGATCATAAAATAACCACAGTTTAACGGAATATTGGAGCTTTTAATTCACAGAATTTAGTAAGTTTATGTATGTGTTTAATTTTTTAGCGTGTGTTAATTTATTAACGCGTTAAATTAACGCGTTAATTTGACAGCTCTAGTATACAGATAATTTACCAGCCATCATCCAGTTATCGTCCTCACTGCACAGACACTGCCGGCTTGACAGCTGTGGGGAACTACACCCAGGATGCAGGCAGCAGGGATTTTAGTAAGTTTATGTATGTGCTTAATTTTTTAGCGTGTGTTAATTTATTAACGCGTTAAATTAACGCGTTAATTTGACAGCTCTAGTATACAGATAATTTACCAGTCATCATCCAGTTATCGTCCTCACTGCACAGACATTGCCGGCTTGACAGCTGTGGGGAACTACACCCAGGATGCAGGCAGCAGGGATTTCTTCAAAACAAAGCCCAAAGCCACTAAGAAAATCGGTGAGAAAAGTAACTACGATAATTTTACATTGCACATCAAAAACTAGCTTAATCTTATCTAAACTGTAAGAATAGATAAAAACACTCAGACAAACACAGTTTGAGTGTTTTGGACCAGTGACTGAAGGCTAACGAGGCATCAAAGCCAACGCCAAGCTGTCCTCAGGGTCAAGGAAAGTCTTTGAGGACCACATCCCTGGCAGAAAATCCACTTCAAACCCTCAGCCTCATGCTGGGAACACTCTTTTGTGGAAATATGAAAACTTAATTATCACAATACTGTTACAAGTAAAAATTCAAGGAAAATGCAAACGATAACATTGATGATACAAACAAATAATTTATAAGTAAGTACATTGTTAGAGTTAAAACACCAACGTATATTCATGCATTGCAGTCTAACAATTACAGTGATTAGCTTTCATTCAGTTTCAAAGATGACCTCATTTTCAGACTGGTAAATATATGTATCAGTAATCAATAACATATGCCAAGAAGGTTTTGAAAATGATCTTATTTTTAAGACTGGTAAATAGAGATATATCTTACGCATGAGCAGCATTGTTTTCTGGCTTCGTCATCTCAGTGGATGGCGAAACAGATGCTTCAACTGGCTTTCCACTAACAGGCTGCTTCTTCAGCATTGGATCACTAGAGCACGTCAGAAACCAACGGTCAGCTTACAGCCACTTGGCAAAAAATTTCAAGTGATACAACACCAAATATTAACAAACTGAAGTCCTCGTTAGTTAATTTAGTAGACGTGAGTAAAAAGAACAGTTTAGTGCAGCATTAATGATGACAGCACATGCAATCTTCGTTCTGCCGCCAATCATCAGTTTGTTGTGCTGTCTTACCACTTGAGTACATACGGACGTCAGGCTTTCTCTGTAGCCGTCCCGATGACACGGAACTCACTGCCGAGGCATCTGCGTGATCCTATTCACACCATATCTGATAGACAGTAGCCACAAGACGGCACAGGTCAGATGAATGATGGATAGTTGGTTCATTACTACCAGCATTAGCAATAACAACACAACAGCAGATGTCAGATACATGAACGAACACATCACCAAAGTCAGTAAGCGATGCTAGTGACACCTACCTGTCTCTTTCCTCCACCGTCTTCCTCTTGCTCGCAGGACCGCGGCCACAGAAGTGAGAGCAGATTGTTGCCAGAGCGCCACAACCGTTGATGAAGTAGCACGAAGTATCCACGGCTATCAGCAGCAGAATCAGCACCGCAATGATGACGCCTAAGACAAGCCCGAGTGATGCACTGCTGGGAGCCGCTACTGCTTGCTCTAAACGTCCGTCATCTGCCAATGCACACATACAGACTGGTGTGCGATATGTCATACAACATATCCCATTGTAACAAGAAATCTGAGCTAATGCTCATGAGATGCGCGAGAGCCTATGGCAGTTCCTGTTCGCAGGTAATCTTGGTCTATCTCCATCCATTTTGTCGCAATTCACTCTTTTGCAGACAAAAATCACTTAAACTCAATATTCTACGGTTCAAGGTCATTCAAGGTCATCGATGTTGACATTCCTAAGAAGCTCGTCACCAGTGCTTGTTATGATAATGTTATCATTTCTGTGCCTATCTGCAACCATTTTCACGCTAGACAAGACAACAGTGGATAAATAACCACTTTTTAGAAGAGTATCGCTCTTTGACACCTGCGTGCGCAGGCCTCTTTGAATCTACAGGGTTCAAACTTGGACTGTTAAAATCTACATTCAATGCTGAAAATTTCATACGCAGGTTGTCTTGGTCTATCTCCAGCCATTTCGGCACAATTCACTCTTGAAATGCGTGTTGCAGCCCAAAGTTGCGAAAAATTTACTAAAACACTTTATTTTGGGGGTTCAAGATCATTCAAGGTCATCGATGTTAAAATTTCTAAGAAGCTCGTTGCCAGTGCTTGTTATGCTAAGCAGCATGTCTGTGCCTATCTGCAACCATTTTCACGTTATACAAGCCAATAACAGTAAAATAATGTCTTTTTGGGAGGGGTGCCCTGTTTCACCCCCTCAGTCGAGGGGACTCCTTCCACCCAATGGCACGAAACTTTGTCACGAAATACTAGAGATACTAAGCTAGCTATCATATGGTGAAAACCCAAAGTCTCTATCTCAACAGATTTTGAAATGGTACCGGGTCGTGACAGAAGGACAGACGGATGGACAGACAGAATTACCATAGCTAATACGCTCTATAGCTAGCTCTCGCATGTAAAAACTAGCTATTGCACAGCATCAGGATGCAAGAGTGTACAACCATCATTGAAATGTATATTAATGAAAAATAAAATTAAAACAAAATAAAAAACTGCAGTAGAAACAATCTTCAAAATCCGACAAAAAGTGGATTTTCATCTCTGAATACAGCTGCAGAAGAGATGGAGCCAGACGTGGAAGAAAATTACTGCATTTATGCAATCACCCAAAAATGGAGTTGAGTAATAATAGTGTAAGTTGAATGCAGATGAATAAGAACGTCTAAATGAACACATGTAATCAAGTAATGTTATCATGTTAGTTGAACTTAGTTCAGACTGAGAGAAAATGCATCAAATCATCAAATCACTTGAATGACTACAATCGAACAACTATTCACTTACTTACTGACTTACTTAGCTGTGACGATGTAAACAGACTAACTATGTGCATAGCCAAATACAGCAATCTGGCCCAAAGTTTTTCCACAAATGGATTTTGCTAAAAACGGCCACATGCTAAACAAACTGTTACTATAATTAAGTAACCTGACTGCAAAACACAAACAGCTGCATTTATGCAATCAGTGTTCATGTATATGCAACCACAAGCAAAAGCTTAACACACAGAAAATTAAGCTAACATGTATCTGTTTAGCCAAAGCCGACATCAAAAAAGCATAACAAAGTATCAACAAACAGAAGCAGGCATTTGACACATGCTACAGCAGTAAAGCATTTCACTCATAATATACTGATAAAAAAAAACAAATAATCGTCACATCCGAACATGCATGCACAAAACATGCACTGTTCTCAGCAAGTTGCATTTCTGCTAATTTCAGCATTCATTGGCATGCAAAGCTTCAAGTAAAAGTACACAATGCAACACTGTTAGACTCATATATACATGGAAAAGCACCACAAAAGCACAAATAGTGTCTTGTCTTCTATATACTGGATACAGATGGCAGCAGCGGCAAAATATGGAGTGTATAAAGTCCTCCTCCAAAAAAGTTCAAATGCTCACTTTTGTCAGAAGTTGTCCGAGGCGAATTAAGTCCTGAAAAATTGGCCAGAAAATAACACAAAATCTGCTATTTATGCACAAATCATAAACTTGACTTCAGTACAGGCCTAGGATTAAATCACAATTGGAATTTGTAGAACTAAGAAATGCAGTGCGTACTGTTTTTTTCGCTTCTCAAATATCGTGCAACTAGAGTATAATGCAATCAGCTGATAACACACCAAATACAAAAAGTATATCATTACCGGCAGAAAATTTTCATTCCACTCGCTTAAGAAATACAAGCACAAAGCTTGAAACTGTAGATGTGTACAACAGTGCACTAGAAGCAAAAAAACATTTTTCCAGTAATGCAGTATGCATGAAAAAGCAGCAAACGCAAGCCGATGAAGCAAAGTTTTAATGCGGTTCCGTAGTACTCGGGAGTGGAGTCACAGATGAAGTTGTAGATACTCGCATATCCAACACTTGAGTCATCCCTATCATAGTTATACGACAACTCACTACACACCGAGGACATTCTACTGCATAACAGCTAGGCTCGCAGAAAAAAACGACGACAAAAAAATTAACACAATAAACATAATTTAACCGAAAAAAATAATACACCTAAATTCTACAGCTTAACACCTCAGCCAAACAGGTAATGTACACTGTGTCCCGATAAAAAGTGGACACTAGAATGTCATCAATAACTGTGCTAAACTATGGTTAACAATTAAGGTTAAATCACTGATAGTTAACAGGCCCCCTAACAGCTGTGCAACCAACGCGAGCAGTGCTCATCTCCGTTTCCATGGTCCCTAGCCGGCAGTGTGCCGCAGACGCCTTGCCTGCCGTATGGGATCACACAGAATTACCTGCCACCCGATACAAGCAAACCCCCATTACCTTATATATGGGAAGAGGGCCAGACCTCCGCATATTACTGCCGTAACCTTTCTGGCGGTGAAGCCGGTACCAATTTGCACTGCTTGGTGAGCAGAAGCACATGTGTGTGAACAACTTGCCCAAGGTCGTTACCTGGCAGTGCCCCGGCTCAGGATCGAACCTGCAACCTCAGGGTTACAAGTTCGGCATGTTACCGTTAGACAAGCAAGTCACACTGAGCTAAAACTACCATTAACTGCGGCATTAACTACCATTACCATTAAAGTCAGTGTCCAGTATTTTGCAGTAAATTTGGAAGATGCATACAAAACTTCGTTTAGAAGCAGGAACCATAATGGAAGAAATCACTGGTGCTCTTTCTTGTTGAAAATAACAAAAAAATAATGAAAACAAAACCGAGAGAATGACAAAGTTTACAAAGCAGCCATGCAACATTCTAGTGGATAGCATTAAAGTGACGACTACCATGATCCTTTGCCGAGGAATCTTCGCGATCTTTATCAGCTGATCGCACATACAAGCAGCAAACACAAAAAAAAACAGAAACTTCACTTGATTAGACAGCATGACATATAATCCAAATATCAACAAACAAATACTGCATAATTACGCATCATGCACATTTGTCAAATCAAATATTAGTCAAACTGACCAATGGAGAGAGAACATGTAACTCTAATGGAACTGCTGCTATTGTTCAACACTCCACAGTATATCAGTGTCAACAACAGGCTACACTAAATACCATCACTGGCACAGAGACATTAACTATCACACACTATCATCTACAAGTAATATTCACTTTACCGAATTAGCGATTCTACAACATTCAACTAATGAGATGTTAGTAACAAAGTAACATACAACATAATTGCTAAAATTAACGGCTACAACAGTTTTTAACGGGCACATTCAGGCATGAAATTTCTGCATCCAGCTGTTATGAGAAGAAGCCACTATGGAAGTTTTTAAAAGTTTCATCTTATACGACAATGCTGCACTTAAACAAGCAGTGCCTAACAAATGATTGTGTTTGCCTGACAACTGCGGGTAGTAGTTAAAAGTGCATTTATTACCATGGCCAGTTCTCACAAATATAGATAAAAAAATTAATAAATGCGACAAAGTTCAAAGACTAAACTAAATGCATATATCTTTCGCTGTTTCCAACTTCACATTTGCATTGAAAAAATATACAATTTATTTACCAACACAAAAAAACAATGACAACTTAAGAGACAAAACTATGACTGAAAGCCTCTAATACTCTGAACAGTAAACAAGCCTTTTCACAGAGATCACCAGTAATGTTTGTTATCACTGTTATTTTGACGATAGTAAAACAAGTACCAGCTAACAGTAACAACAGCACAATTTCAACTAAAAACTGCACTTATAAAAATATGAATTATTGCTATAAGTATTAAGTTACACTATACGGCAAGCAACTACATCAAAATAGGCTAACTTAAAAAAACATAATAAACAAATAGGCCACAGGTAATTCATCCTCATCCCACAATGCACCAATGTTCAAAGGTAATACCGTAAAACTGCTAATACAAACCGCGTCTCATACAGTAGCCGGGTCTCTAATACAAGCCAGGGGTCTGAGACTGATGTTTTAATAGAAGCTGGGTCTCAAATAAAAGCGGGGTCCCTAATATAAGCTGGCCCGCTGGGTCTCCAATATAAGCTGAACATCGAATTAGTTGTTGTTGTAAGTGTACTATAGCACCTATAGTAGTAGTGGTTAGTTGTATGTGCAGTAGTCTATACACTCGCACTAAATATTGTATTGTAATAATAGTATTGTGCACACTATAGATAGAAAAATTGGATTACCCTGGTATGACAGGTTGACAATGTTCTAATAGAAGCCGTGGGCTTCTATTAGCAGTTTTTGCAGTAATAATAACATACTAAAAATTTTTTTAAATGACTATAAATAAATTTTGCAGTCTGCAAAGTAAAGTCCCAGATCAACTCAGCCTGGCCATCCCTCTGAGGGATGCAGTGAGCACCAGCAAAATTTGAGGCATCAACACACACAATGCGATGCATTGGCCCAGTATTTGTACTCTCGCAGTGTAAACTGGTGTCTGGCTGAAAGCTAACAAAACAGGGATGGGCTCTGCCCAACATGACGTATATGCAAAGTTGAAAATATGGCAACACAAGAAATATGTCAATCAGTGATATAGAACGTCAAGGACTCAGCATCCGCCTGAACAGTTCCAGCTTCATGTGACTCAAAACACTGACAGCAATATGGATGACTGCGCTTCCTTGAGAGCAGAAGTTGTGTTAAATTCATGCATCACAAATGTGTTAACAACATTTGAAATGCATGAATTTAACACACAACGAAAAAAATGATTCACGATGGCAAAGTAATAACAGCATAGCCATTAGCCCTCAAAATAAAATAATGAAACCACTACCAACAACTTAAAAATACCAACAGTTTTTAATCATAACTAAGCAATATTGATTAAAATGTCACAAATAAATGTACATCCTGTATCACACAGTACAGTCTGCTACAACGAGAAAAGCACATGTTACATGTGAACACTGCTTACAATCAAGTGCCGTTTATACAGCATCAAAGCAGCTGAAAATTCTGAAAGTGCACTACAGACATACGTAGAAATTATCCTACTAAATGCTGATGCTATAAAACATATCTTGTGACTTGCACTGTATGATATAAAGCAAAAAAATAAAACTTCTCAACGTGAACTCAAAAACTGACCAACAGACAGCATAAACTAGGAGCCTACAGGGTGGGCCAAAAAACTTGGCACCATGTTTTATATGCCTTAAGTTAACTTCATCAAACATTAACCAATTTTTTAAATTCTTTCACTGTCAGAATCTGGAGAAAAAAGCACCTCAAGTGTGTTGCTGCACTACCTTGTGAAATATCAATGACATAAACGCAACAATAAAAAACAATACTTCTGTAACAACACACAAAAACAACTTTTTTTCTCTCAGTTATTGCCTAAAGTAACTGACAATTATGCAATTTTTACATCAAATGCTCAATGAAACCAGTCTGTTGCTGTTGGATGATGCACTCAACCCAGCAACGAAATGCCGCATTGTGTGGCTTTTACAAAACACTAGGGAGTGTAGCAACACACCTGAGGTGTGGTGGGATTTTACAGTGTTATTGCAAATTTTCTCCTGATTCTGACAGCATAAAAATTCCAAAAATTGGTCAATATTTGATGAAGTTAAGGCATATAAAAATGGTGCAAATTTTTTGGCCCCCCTGTACAGTCATTGTGAAACTAAATTCTGCTAGAAATGCTAATAAATAATGTATTACTTGATTACTAAATTCCAACGCCTTACTACTAGCAGCTTGCACTAGACGCTACTGCTCAGTCATGGCAGTGAACACAGAATGCAGAAACAACTTGGATCAACATCAACTGAACACAAAAATGGAAACAAACAAGCCAGAGAGCACTACATGCTTGTGGAAATGATTCAGCTCAACAGAGCTATACAACAGACAACAAGAGTACACTGCAAGCACTAACTATATGACTGCATTCCAGACACAACATACAAGCAGAACACAACAGCAGGACACAACAATGTTCGCTAATCTGGCCGTCAAGATATCCGCTGCAGATCCGTGTGATTCTGCCGGACTGGCTGCTGACAGCATCACCACAATCACTGCACCAATCAGCTACATCTCAGACTAAACTCGATCTCTAGCAAATGTTCTCTCATGACCGACCAACAAAGCCCAAATTCCATTACGCCGACTTTCACCGAAACTTCCCTGTGGAGAAAGTCGCGAACACAAACCATCTCGACACGTTGAGATGTTTGCAACAAAGTCCGTGACAAACCTGTTCGTGTCGCTCTACTGGAATTTAGTCTGTGACAATGCACGGGAAAAGTTGGCAGTGATTTATGTCGCCAACTTTCATGATTTTTGTTGCGGACTTTGTTGCAAAGTTGACATAATAAAATTTGGGCTTAACTGCACTGAGTTTCTGGTCAAACTCAGTTATACCCCCAGTCACAACAAGACTGCAACAATACTGCAATACTTAACGACATGTCTCACACTATTAATCAGCATCTAAGCCAGTTTTCCTGCAAACAGTTTCATCTTACCTTACTTTCTACCATAAACTCAAGACGTTTCCGTTTAACATTTCATTCTCTGACAACTGAACCCAGTGCTACATTATAAAGTGGCCCTGCAAATATTTGAGGTGACACTCTTAACTCTAAACTTAGCAATTTACTAACGAATAACATTATACTGTGATATATCATTGCACTAGCACTTCAGTCACTCCGATGTTCTTGCAACAACTATCATTATGCTACTGCAATACGAAAATTGTTATTGTTTTACTGTAAAAACTAGTCACAGAATGTGACATTAGAACGCCAGTTGATGTACTTACTGCCAGATGTAGTGAAGATGAATCGTTCATTTGTCTCGGACCATCCAATGTCGTTACGTGCCATGATCTCAACCTCGTACGACGTTCTCGGTGAAAGTCCGGAGATGTGGTGCTCTAGTGTCAGAAGCTTGGCAGGTTCCTTCACTACCAGTTCCTTCCACTCGGACACTGGTTCACCAGTCTCGTTTACAGCATCTTTCACCATAACCTAACAGGAGAACGCACCGAAACAGATCACCCTCACTCATCTACAACTTCTGTCTCAGGAGTATAATATTCCACTATCTACAACTACAAGTACTTTTTACAAACTTTATTGAACTGGCCACTTACTCTAATGATGATTCAGGCTGAGTTCCTGGCATGTGAGTACTGGAAATTGTCGAGAGTGTAAATGTTCACAGGAAGCTGTTTCAGTCATCATGGCGAGACGGAAAAACGATGGTCAGGTTTCACTAAAATAGGGACCACTGCTGTAATCAGAAATGACATTCAATATCTTTCAAATATCATTGAAAATATCATTCAAAATCAATGACATTCAATAAAAAATTCAAAACTGGAAAGAAATTACCACTTTCCATAAAAGGATGTCTAAGCACGCTGAAAGTTACATAAGTAGACAATGAAATAAAATAAATGCAATGAAATTGGTAGCCAAAATACAAACAAAAAATAATAAAATATTCTGAACTAAACAGAGCAGTTAGCATATAGCCAACCGGTCTTATCCTGATGCGATACTGGAGAATTGGAAGACCACCATTGTCCATCACTTCCCAGTGAAGTCTGTAACTGTCTGGCACCAAACTTTCGGCACTTGAAGCTATTACAACTGGACCCGGCTGTCCTGCACATAATTTACCAGAATCATGCTACAAACGTACATTGTAGAGAGCTGCACGGTAATGGGGACGGCGGTAGTACCGTGGTAACCGCAGTAATACCACAGATTTTACCCGTGAACCTTGCGGTAATACCACAGGAATGGAGTAACCTGTTGAGAGGTTAGCGCAGTAATGGAGCTTTTGTCTGCAGTAATACTGCGGTAGCCAACGTCTGAACTCTGAAGTCTGAGCTATGAACTGAAGATTGTGCGCATGCCTCTTGGAAAAAATGGAAAAGCAAGTCACAGCAGTGGACAAAACTGGGACAAGTTGCTCGAGGTTTGGTTGGTATCTCAGCAGCCAGTACTTGGTCAGAGAGATCGTTCTTCACAGCTGGCTGGACTGTGAATGAGCAATGTACTCAGCAGCTAAGTGGTGACAGTGTGGATGGACTGTTGTTTCTCCATGAAGTTGCGTGAACTAGTCTATGCCTATCTGCAGCCATTCAAAACACTCGTGGAGAGTGTTTTAACTTTTCAGCAATATCACTGAATTATTTCATGGCTCACTATTTGAAATGTCATTAACATAAAACAAAACAACAGACCGAATTCACTTCTGCTCGCCTTGGCCTATCCGGATTTCTCTTCGTAGGCCTTTTCCGTGCAAGACTAGATAGTTGGATTCCAGATTGCGGAACTCAAATATCTAGTTTTGTATGAAGAAGGAAACGATACATTTTGTGTTAAAGTGCTTTAATTTACGGTGACAGAATGAGGATGGGAGAAACTTGTGCGGGATGGATGGGGACGGGAATGGGGTTTAGTAGGGACGGTTGGGGAAGTGTTCCAAGTTTACGGGTATGGATTAGAATGGGGATAAATTGCCATTCCCATGCAGTTCTCTAGTACAGTGTCAACTTTTTTTAACTCATGTAAACACTGACTTTTAATGACATTTCATGCCATTATCATATACCATACCATGGCAATCGTATAATATTGGCACATCTTTCTTTGTAAAGTTTGGTATACATAACCACACAGAATGACAGCGACAGGCATTTCTGTGCAAATCTATGCATCTTATATTACAAAAAAATACTTAACATGTCCGTTCTAAAATCAGCCCCAAAGAAATGTCAAAACAAAAAAACAGTGATACTGCAGATACCCAAAGCAAACTAACAAAGACTTGAAGCTAAAACGATGTCATTACCCAACTTACAGTATTTTGCTACATATGCTTCAAAATCAGCAGAATTCAAATGACAAAGATAAACAAAGTACTTACGCGGTGGCAATGTTGTCACAGGAACAGAGATCGAGTTACCAGCGCCGACAGCATTGCTCGCTCGAATGTTAAACAGATAGCTCGTGTTAGGAAGCAAATCATCCAGCTTCAAATTGCTGCCTGCAGATAACAGAAAGCCAAAACAATCCATTCCTTCTACATGAGTTATCCCCTTTTAGGCGCAACAGCAGCTACTACTGTAGCACATCTTAGACATCGCAATTCTGTCTAACTGTCTGTCTGTCTGTCAGTCCATCACACGGGTGGATCAGTCCAAAACGGTGCAAGCTAGGATCACCAAATCTTCACCATTGGCTGCCTGGAAGACTCTAGTTTCAGGGACCATAAAACTTTTCCAAAAATTCGAAAAGGGTCACCCCGAGCGAGGGCGCTAAATGAGAAGGGGTGGGAAAAATTTCTGATTTTCAGCAATACGGCGTTGGCTGAGCAAGACAGGTGGCGCCCTCTGGTGAATACAAGTAAAACATTATAGATGTTTAGCTGCCGGTCGTCTGGTGCCCTCTGGCAACTGATTTTGTTTTACTGGCCTTTCAAAGTTCAAACATGCACCGCTGTTGCGCGTTCCCCTTTGCGTTAGCAGAGCTTTTCTTGTTTTTTTTTATAGCAAACTATACAGTGTACCCAGTATACAGAAATATTAAAAACTTGGAAACTGAAAGGCTAGCACATTCATTTTGACACAAAACGAGCAATATATTGCTCGTTATACATATTAACAGAGAATCTTGCTCAGCAGAGTTAATGAGTGAGTAGAGGTTCAATGTTCTGCTGGAGATTGATGTCTACGTTCGGCGCTACGCACTCTTAGTGGTGCTTGCCAGAAATGATGATGACGATAATGAACAAAAATTGGGTCATTTTGAAGATGGCCTTTCCAGGCAATGCACACTTTAACACATAACAATAAAATGCAAAATCTAATCCTTATCAGATAAAAGACGACACAAAACACATAAAACACAAAATGTCAATCCTAAGCCTAAAACTGCAAAACAAAACTGCCCATTATGAGCATGCATATGTAACAGTCACTAATCATGTCATAATGCTGTCTATTGGAAAAAAAACTCAGCAAGTAGTTTACATGACAAGCAGTAAAGCAATACTAACGTAAAGGAAAGTCCACAGATACGTTGTCATAGCCGACAGCATAGTGTGTGATAGGCATGCCGCCATCTTCTTCGGGAGGCTGTACATTCAGCCATATGAATGTTGGTGCAACTTTGGTGATGTTCACTGCTCGAGGTCGGCTTGGCACAACTAACACAAAGCAATGCAATGCATGACAAATTCAAATCTTCTTGCATCACAAAGCCTTAAGTAGTACACTGTGTCTCAAAAAACTGTCACACTTCATCATTGTCCATTTATCTTCACCAAACATCAACCGATTTTCAAAGTTTTTCCACCGGCACACTCTGTGGACAATTTGCAACAGAGTAGTTATTAAATACATCACAAAAACTTATCTTTTGAAACAATTTTCTACTAATTTGCATACTAGAATTAAATAATGTTTAGTTTTCAATACACGGCCAGCGTTTGTAAACAAAAACTAATGATGTTATTGTGAATAATGGTTTTTAATGCAGTGACAAAATACCTGCATTGTAACATGCCATTCGTCAACAAAGACAAGGCAGTAATTAAAAGTTTATACCAGTTCAAAGAATATGGTTTGCAGAGGACACTGACAAAATTTTTAAAGACAAACTAGGAAAAAAAAGACTGAACATTTTACTAAAAAGATCTGAGAAATGCAAAGCACCGAATAAAGGCATGAGGCTGCAGACTGAAACGCGTGCATAATTGTAGAGAGAATGGGACCACTGTAGATGAACTGCTAGACCCAGTAAGCTAGGAACACCAGAAACAGAAAGTATCTTTCAACACACCAGATACCCAAAGAAATGGTTTTAACACAGTGTAGCATCATACATATGATTCACTGCGATCTTAGTCTGAAGCATCTTGTTTGTTTACCAATGTGATTGTTGCCTATTGCTAGTTTTTCCATACATTTATGTTTTACAAGGTAGTGTAGCAACACAGTAAAGGTATAGTGGGATATTCAATAATCACTTTATTGCCAATTGTCCAGAGAGTGTGCTAGTGGAAGAATTTTGAAAATCCGTTAATATTTCATGAAGATGTAGAAATAAAAGTGTGACATTTTTTTTTGAGTCACAGTGTATAATTTCGACTGCTGAACTTAACAACTCTGGCAAATAAAATGAGAGAAACAAAATTGTTGCTGCTCACTGAACACAGCAGATATCACATACAGCAATATCTGATTTCTACATTTATTTGCGACAATTATCCCAGATTTTCTCTGAAAGAATCCAATCTGCAATAACACAGCTGAAGCTCTTCAACAGTTGGTGAGAGATGCCTTAAGCAAAAGAATATAGACAAAAGCAAGGCAAGGCTCGTTGAACTAACTGAACTAAACTATGATATTACATAAAAATAATTCTTCCAGTTTTTTGCATACAATTCTGAGCCAAAAAATGTAACACTGACAATATGCAATTCAACATCATTTTTATTTCATCAAGTATTGGTAGTAACAAGACTTAAACATCCAGCTTCCATAACGGCCAAAACGTTTAACTTCAAAATGTTTTGTACGACTTACCACAAAGTAAACATTATACAGTTTGCCATAGAAATCTGCTAATTAGTTAACAACAGCAGTATTTCTGATATCTAGCTAAAATATTCTGGATCGACAGTAATGCCCTAATTTTCCCAACAGCAGTGACTGAACATACGAGCGCGTCGCAGTTCTATAGAAGAGTTAGCCATGCCGACAGCATTGCTGGCTTGGCAAGTGTAGATGTCGTAGATCCACAACTGGTCATTCTCACCCACAGTCACCTAAAACGCAGCACATACATAGAGTATGGTAGTCACAACAGCCTCATACGCCTCCATACAATACAAATGAAATTTACTGAATAAAAACATTTATATCAGATTCCACCTACACTGAAATTAAGTGACTGCATATGACAGAACTAGTGGGTTTCACAGATTTATGGGTCTATACATACAGTGATTTCTGTCAGAAATGGTGTGGCTTTTTAGCCAATCGTACTTAATGGTTGAGCTATTGGCATGGTTGTCGTCCATCCGTCTCTCCATCCGTAAGTCTGTCATCTGTAATGGAAGTACTGAGACTAAATGGCAGATCGTAGGGTGAAACTTCTTACACAAATATGTCATAAACCTAGGCATTCAAAATTTCAGGGATCTATTGCAAGGGAACATTTTCAAATTCGGAGTTAAATAGAAGGGGGTAGGAAAAATGTACGTTTTTCAACCAAAAACTGTCCAAATCTCGGAAATGTTGAGACATACGGCTAAGGTTACTATTAATCACTAATAGAAAGTGTCATACGCCCTGGGAGATGAAAATCACTGACCTTGGATGACCTTGAAGTCCGTTATGCTCCAGTGTGGCTAAACAGTGCGAGACAGGGCCAAGGTTACTATAAATCACTAAAAAGAAGTGACATAAACCCTGTCAGATTAGATGAAAATCGTCGACCTTGAATGACCTTGAAGGTCACTAACAAGTGTCTGTGATGTTATACAAGAAGCCCAGCTGTTGCTAGGATAGCCAACTGTACTGGTGGTTGGCTATCCTAGCAACAGCTGGGCTTCTTGTAATAACATCACAGACAAATATTAAGCTGACTCATAACATGTGATAAAGTTTATTCTCAACTGTGCAACAACGGTAGTTACAAGTTGCAGAAAAAAACATAACAATGAAACCGTGCCAATTTTTCATAAATTACTCCATAACTAATGAGCCTCGCAACAATAAGCTTCTTATTGACACCAAAATTCAAAAGTAATTACTCATCTACCAAACATCAGTTACCTTACTGATTTAATAATTACAGTTTCTCAAACAACTGAAAAACTAAAATTAGTCAACAACCAACCTCCAGAGAACCATTACTGCCGGCAGTGATAACGCGAAATGTATCATTATTCTCCAGCTTGACGCCTTTAACGAACCAGTCCACCGTTGCAGGAGGCTCGGCACGGAAATGACACTCAAGCACATGACGCTGCCCAGCCCACGTGTATGAGGCATCAGACGCCTCGCCAGGCAGAAACTGTGGCCGAACTGCACACATCCAAACATTAAGATATACGTACAGACACAGCATTAACGATCCATTGGAATTAATATGCCGCAAATTAAAAATAATTACTTTTCACGCTCAAATGATAAATCTTCCACAGCTGACTATTAACAGCATGCACAATGTTGAGTGTCATTTAGTACAATGATGCACACCACAAATTCACTCAGAAATCTAAGAAAAAACTACAGGTCTGAAAAAACATATTTTTCAGTTTTGGTCTACAGGCATGAGTAACTTAAATAAAGTTACAAAAATGCTTCTAATAATGCTTCAGTCGCATCACTAAGAAAATACATTTAGCAATGTTAACAGACTGGTTTTATACTACATTCAGACATATTCCAAGTTATAACTGGCACTCACCCATCTAAAGCTAACTACTATCGTAATTTGAGTATCTATTAAAAAGCTATCTTATTTGAAGTAAATGTAGAATCTTATGGGTTTTCCTTACATATTCTTAAATTAGCTGAAAAAGTGACAGAAAATTCACATAACTTATGTAGTTTAAATAAATAATAAAGTTCTTACAGTGAACTCTGATGGCTGCAGTCATTTCATGCGTGCCGAGATTGTCATCGCTGGAAGCAGAACAAGTGTAGCGTGCAGAATCAGATGGCTCCAAGTGACGTACTGTCAACCTCAACTGTCCACTGGTGCTGCTTGAAACCTCTATTTTACCATCGTCCTTCCAACCAATCACAGCAATAAATGATCAATAGCATCACATCAAGTGCATTTTAGATTTTAAAAAACGTTTAAAAAAGTAAAACCTGGCAAGAATAAAAAAACATTGCAAAACTTTGAATAAAAAACTTCAGCCCTGATTTGCTCAACATCTTGCTTAGTGCCTAATGCTGTACCTGTGGTATAGCTGAAACTAGTTTGTTTCTGGGGTTTCAAAAGTGCTTCTCGAAGTTCTTGATAAAATTTCGAATGAACAATTTTAAAAATAACAAACACCAAAAAAATTTTAAAAAACAATAAAAACATAAAAACGTGGCAGAAATAAAAAACGTTGTAAAAACGTTTATTACATCTACCATCAAGTGTGCATGTTCTATTAACGAAAGCATGAAATCATCATGACTCTCAATAAGCAAGATGCTATCAAGCCATTTTCTGCTTTGTCTCTTTCTTACTAATGCCAGAGATCCAGCTATCCTCAGTAATCAGGCTTCACAGATTGATTACTAATACAATGTTGCATAATGACTTTCAAATGACATGAAAGTCATTGACCTTGGATAACCTTGAAGATCAGTACTGCAACAGGAACTGCATAGACTGTAACACTGGGCTTTCTTGTTTGTAAATGTTTGCATAGCCTATTTTTAACTGTATTTTTCACACTTGTGTTGTTAAAGGGTAGTTTTTGTTCTCTGTATGTCTCTGTCTGTTTATTACAAACATGTTCTTTGATGAATAAAGGTTTACATTAAACGAACGTATAACAATAACAACGAAATGGACTTACACTTTCCCCGAATGACAGACTCTCCGCTTCACCGAACTTGCTGAACTGTAACTGTGGGACAGGACTGCCTCGTGCGCGGCAGACTAACTCAGCCACTGAACCCTCCTCAGCCGTGATGCTCACAAATTCATAGATATGAGGTCGCACTGTACACACATACGCACACACACACACACACAATTGAGTTCACTTATTTACAGGGTGAGCCAAAAAATGACCCAACTTGCTTTTGTCAGAACTTCGTCAAATCTCTACCAAATTTGATAATTTTTGGCACACAGATAGCCAAAACGATAAAATTATGTGAGTACACTCAATTGCCCATCTCACCTAATTTATGTCAATGCACTACCATGTAAAATGTAAATGCTCCAATTGTTACGTTACACGGTGATTATCAGTATCAGATTGCTCACCTTTTCATTATCAATTCGACAGAAACTGCTACATGATTTAATAATTTTGTGCTATAAAATATTTTATGCTGAAAATATCAGACAACAAAATAGCTGACTTATCAACTCAAAACACATTTAGTCCATGAATGAGTGCTGTGATATTGATCAGCTGATCATTGATGCCGCTATCAGCTGTGGCATCATGTCTAAGTCATTATGTGCATGTTGGGCATAAATTCTAAAAATTTGGAAGCACTTTGTAACACAAACTTATGATTCTACTAAATAAATCCCATAATTGTATCATTTTGGCTATCTGTGTGCCAAAAATTATCAAATTTGGTAGAGATTTGACGAAGTTATAAAAAAAACAAGTTGGGTCATTTTTTAGCCCACCCTGCATATTGCTGCAGAGCTTAGTTCCCCACGTTCGCTCATGTTCCTTTGGACACTAATGTTGCCTTCAGGATCCGGAACGTACAGCAGACACTTTCACTGAAGACATTCCTGTTTAAGTCTAGGCCTAATAACAATTTTGATACAACCTATGGATAATAAACTTCATTACCAGTTAAAACTTGAAAAAGGTACTTTTGTCAGGAAGCCAATAGACAAACGTTCGAGTAAAAGTGGGCTCGAAATGTTACTTATTAATTTACTTTTGCTGGTATGGCAATTACATTGCACGTTTTCTACAAACAGTATTGTGAAATTCTTCTCATAGTCTTTTACTAGTTTTAAGAGACTAACAGAAGGTTCAACAGAGTGCACTTGAACTACAATAAAACGAAGGTGAAAACTGACACGAAGACACTCATGACTATGATGGCACACTGTGAGCCGCTGTAATAGCAAAGATACGTCGACCTACCACGAACAACAATCTGTGCAGTATGCGAGTCATTGCCGGCAGCATTCACTGCAGTACATGTGTAAGCGCCTTCATCGTTCTTGTGCACTTGCATGAACTCCAGTCTACCGGCATCAGCGTCCACTGTCATGTGGTCCATTGAAACCAACTGCTCGCCATTCTACAGAAAAACATCGCAACCATCATCTACCGCACTTGTTAAATTGAACCAACATGTATACTGCGGAAAAAAAATCAACAGATAATATACCACGACTCAAAAACCTCCATTACTTTCAGTGACGGTTACAGTAAGAATGGACATTGCACACTGAGCCTAATTGCTGACAACACTAAATGTTCTCTGATTTGTTCAGAAAACAATGTGTTCCAATTATCAGTCACTAACTGGCTAAAAAGATTAAACTATCGCACAAAATATCATACATTCACGTATTAACGATGACGTCATTGCTATCAAACACTCAATTGGATATAACAAGTATGTGAATGATATCATGCAGTAGAAGACAGATATGGATACAAAATAACACTTATCAACTTTTACCTCTTACATACATTACACACAAAATGCATGGACCACCTCTAAAACACACTCAACAGCCAGTTACATTGCACATAAACAATTTTAAAATGTTCTCACGAGATACATTTTCCCAGCCAAAATGCATTTGTGGCGAGAGCTCCACCATAAACCCCACTGGTGCAGACCCTTTAGCTGGATTTTTGGGGGATGACCAACTGGGGAAAAGGAAAAAACAGGAAAGAAGGGAAGAAAGGGAGAAGACAAATTCCTGGCTATACGTATGGCTACACGGGCTAACCTTTGTGAATAGATAGGTTGGCTCAGGCAATCCTGATGCTGCACATGAGACAGAAACTGTGTTGCCTTCAATGACAGTCTGATCATCAAATGTGGACGTCAACGATGCCGGAACTACAAAGTAACCACACTACTGATACTGCCTACGAACAGCCAATGATCTTCATATAACAAGCCAGTTGTACTACAAAAGACACCTTTCACCAATCCAAACTAAACAAAATGGTATAACCATAACATACAGTAGTTTAGTCAGTGTTGCAAAAATTCAATGAACAAGAAATGCTTTCTAATCATTCTGAGCACCATCGTATTAGGTCGGCTTTCACCACTCAGCATACTCAAAGCTGAAAATGCCACATCACAGCATGAAAAGATTGCCATTTGGAAATACATGGTGGGCCCCCAAAAATGACCCAACAAACAAGTTTGGCCATTTTTTTGGCCCAAACTGTATAAGCTTTGTTGCACATTAGATACGTGTTATCGCTAATGTCTTCAGTGCAAACTGGTTGATGGCAGATGACGATAAGTCATTAACACTGTATTAGGAATTGCAATAACTTGCTCTGCTTAGACATTATCTCAGATAAGTGACAAAATAACAAAACAAAAATTACAATTTTAATCTTGGAAACTGACAGCTATAGGCAAAATCCCACCTGCACTAGAAGCTAATAGTATAATGGACATGTTTAAAAAGAAAAGGTACATTCCAATGCACTTACCATGCACATTAACTGTAATCTTTCTTTCATCATAACGCCCATCAGTGTCAACCTCTGCTCGACACGTGTACACTCCACTATCTTGTAATGACACATTCTTAATAGTCAAGCCGATTCCATCTTCTAGCACATATCTCGGATTGCGTCCTGTCACAAATTTCAAACAAGTCAATTATAAACACTGCTAGTTATTGATAATGATAAATTCTTAGTGGAAAAAAAACTGCATTACAACTTCAAAGAACGCCGTCAATATACAGATGAATTTAGGTACACACTGCGATATATAACGACACTAAGCAACCACTGCACATTTAACTAAACACAAAATTATGCAAAAAAATCTAACGTCATTGGTGATTAACCACAAGTTTGAAAATGCTTAAGTCGGCAGAGCATATCATTCAACTCTCTTGCATTGACAACTTGAGCAAGAAAGACAAAGTTGCCCTTAGCCAGTGGCATAGCAAGGCTCAGAAGGAGCCTCAGCTGCCAAGCCCCACATAGGGCTGAGGACTGGGGACTGGGTTTTGGAAAAAAAGTGAGTACCCTCCCCACAAGCTGCAAAAAGCCTGGGGAGCACTGTATAAATGTAAGCTTCCCAGTGGGGTCTGAAACAAAGCCCCAGACAGCAAACATTTTGATGCTTTTTGTACTGTCAGATGACCTCTCTTGCTGCTATGTAAAACTGCACGTACACTGTAAAATTGTATCATTTTGGCTATAGTTTTGCCTTCTTTTTTGTTTGGGGCTCCCAGAAAGTCGAAGGCAATGGTTCACTGAACCGCATGAACCCCCGGTTCCTATATGCCACTGACCTGATCCTATCGAAAATGTGCACGCCAAAAGCAAACTGCATGACTACTTGAAGACACACATAATTAATGCTGTAATCACAATGAGTGAATGAGTGAGTGAGTAGGGTTTAACATCCCGCTCGACAGCCTTTGCAGGCAAAATTGCACATACACATAATAATAAAACAAAAAGTTTAACTTTTACAGAAAGTTTAACCTTTATGGAACACAAAACACAAAAAAGACATAGGGGCCTAAACGTAAAATTGTAAAAGCTGCCGATTATAATTGTGCATATGTATCAAAACATTTATTACCATAAACCTGTAACTTAACTCTGCATAAGATACATGACTCATAAATTACAGAAATAAAATTGCAAAGTAACATTATGAGATTGATGACTGTCTGGAGGATAACAGAGAAGATACTAAGATATTATCAAAACTGCCATTACTCTTACATATGCACACTTATAATGGCGAGTTCCTACAATTTTAGGTTTAGGTGGTTTGAACTGTGCTTTATGTTTCATTTTACGTTTTTCTGTAAAGGTTAAACTTTCTGTTCCATTGTCGTAAAGGTTAAACTTACTGTGTTCTATTATTATGAGTACGTGTGTGCACTGTCTGGATAGGTCGTCCCCAAAATGACCTATACTGTGTCAGGTGGGACGTTAAACCCTACTCACTCACTGTAAAGCAACAATATATAAAATATTTTCACTGACAAATACACAGAGAGAGCAAACAAGGCATGCTATGGCTAACAACTCCAATGGTCCAACAATACACCATATTCTGTGCCACTGTTATTTGTATCCTATTCCACAACTTAAAGCTGTCATTGTAAACCAAGAGCGAACAGATGAAACTTACTGAAGTCAATGCGTGATCCAGCAAACCTCCATGAGATTTGTGGTTCCGGCTGTCCGTCAACAACACACTTGACCAGAGCATCCGTATCAACTGTCACGTTCTGCTGCAGTGGCGCATCATCAAATGTTATCTCCTCTGCAATACAAACAAATCAACAATAATCAGTTAACATCAATTTACACAAATAAATTAAAACTGGCTATAATGATCAATCTAGCAAACTATTACATAAATGACTCCATTCTTTATAACACGCTACTCAAATTTTGCATGTTTTGCAGAATTTTTCTGCAGAGAGCCTCCCAAACTTCCGGAGCTAATTTTCAAAATTTGGCATACTTCTGATCGTGTGGCGAAATTTCACGCCAATCAGCCAACAGACGTGAGAAATGCAGCAAGTTAACCTCGCAGAACAGAAATATGTTTGACTGATAATCAGAAACAACTGGTACATTAGTTTTGCATCTAAATATTCAACTTAAAGAATCATTTGACAAGCAGAATATCTACCTTATGTAACATTTTCACTGCAAAATATGATCATGCGTAGAACATTTATACAGTTACCTGTAACTACATACCTGAAACCCCTCAACCCCTGTGTCCTCTGAAGAAACTAATGGAAAGCAATATGAGCCTAATGGGCATAAATTTTAACAACGGTCTGTCCCAGCATTCTTAACGAAATTCTTAAGTACATTTATTTACTATTCTTTACAATTTCTTTTTACTTCACACATTACAAACTGTGCCTACTCATCATACTTACTAAATATAGTTAGTGTCAGATTCTTCCATCTCTGTTCGTCATTAATCACAGCTCTGCAACCGTACGTGCCACCATCTCCCTCTTCAATCTTAGTGATGTACAACTTTTGCACATTCAAATCAATATTTTCTTCCACATAAACCCTGAAATGAAAATACACAGAACACAAGATGAATCCCGGACAAAAGGGCCACCAGACAAAAAATCAGAAAGCTGGTTTTCACTATGCGTAAGTTAACTGGCCAAACTACTGAATTCAATTTTCATGACTTTTATCCAAAAACACTGTCTCATGCTGTATCTGAGTTTCGAATGCGACGTTAAGCCCACAACGATACAGCAACATCTTTTGATGACTCGCTGCACTGAGTACAGAAAAATAAAACACAATAAACTTAATAAAGTGCAGCAACAAAAAATGTCAATTTATCTCATAGTACATGATGAGGCGACTTAAATTATATTTACAAAAGGATGTGCACTTCACTTTACACATATTTGGAACTCAAATTTTACTTTTAAAAAAACCAGCTTGGTGGCCTTTTGTCTGTACACCACACAAGATATACATAGCAATTACAAGTTCCATATCAGTTCAATACTGTGTTTCAAGCCAATTTTTATTTGACATTAAAACTCTGTATTTATAAGAGAGCTGCATAAAAGACATGTAAAAGAGATGAATCCATACACATTCAAAGTGAAGAGCTGCAGCACTGTGCCGATGTTGTGAGTAAGCTATGTAAATAATATTCCGGTAAAATCCCTTATGTCGCCCTTCAGTAATACATGATAACACTACTGAGCTTCCATTAACTAGAGTTTGGTAAGTAAGTAAATTTAATTCATAAAGCGCACAATGTCAGCAAAAAACTCACTGAATCTGAGGCAATCTGGTTACAAAGACTGCAAAAATGCCATAAAGATGCAATCACAAAATGCGTTCATTAACACAAATTCTACACTTGCACAACTCACAAAATATAATTTATTTCAGAAAGAGGAGATTAAAATTTTAAAAGTACTCAGAAATGAGTAATCTTGAAGGGCATTCACGAAATGGATGCGCAATAACTGCACCTAATAAAAAGTCTGCATTAACTGCTCTGTGCATTAAAAGTTCATGCTGTTGAGATCAAGGAATCATTGTACACAGCAATCAGTTTTATAAGCCAGCCAATTATTCAGCAAAACTACCGGCCGGACTTAGGGGCCTATCCACACAATACACATCGGCGATCAATAATCCGGTATGCGCTGAATCAGTAATAATTATTAAGCCATTAGTTCTCTGGACACGCAGCCCGCCTGTCAGCTACATACAGCCAGTGCCCAGTAGTGAATGACATCCGGCATACTGGCCAGTTCCATTGTAATGATTCACATCAGAACAACTTACCCGCTTACTAACTGCCTGTGAGCCACTATCACCCAGTGGCACCCACCACTGACCATCCATAACCAGTGAGTGACAACAGCGCTGATTCCCCTAGGACTGTTTTGCAAATCCTTCCTTCCCGTCCTCTTACGTTTTCTTTTTACGCATTATATCCCAGTTGATTGTAGGATAATCCACCCAGACAAGTTCTCCGTGTTCTTCAAGACATCTTCCTGTGTGAATTTTCAAAGACCTAAAACATGTCAGTGATAGGCCTAGCGAATAATACGAATAGTGAATAATAATGTGTAAACCTACTCTGGACATCAATCTAATCTGTCACGTGGTATATGTCACCCTCCCCTGCAGCGAAGCAGCTCTTCCTTCTGCCTCCCTTTTCCTTGTGTTTACATGACCACTTCACTTGGCGGAGATATGCACTCTCACAAACGCCTTCTAGTTAATCAAGAAAAAAAGTTCAAACTATTAAACTGTTGCGTAATCCTGCTGTAGCTGCCTCTTACTGCTGCGACTGGTCTTTAATTTGCGTTAGCTGCCCTTGGGGCGAAAAATACAGGCCTATCGTGAGCATCAGCCATCACCGTCATCACTGACGAGTACAACTCATTGTTGCATATTAGTAACAGACACACCGCTCCATAATAAGGGTCGCTTATAGCTTGCAGCTATAAGAAAATTCGTTGATCGTCTGGGTCAAGTTGGCTGAAGCAAACACCACACAGACATCATCAATCTAGCTTCATAGCGTGTCGGTGATAGTGATGGGCAAAAGTTAACTAAAAAGTCACTAACTAAAAGTTTAACTAGAACTAAAAAGTTTGACTAGAATTTTTTTACTTAGTTCGAAATATTCATTGGCAGTTTGCGAGACTTGGTCCTGAGTCAAGTGACATTCTGTTAGCAACAGCGTAATAATTTATGCGTTTTGATAAATGATAACTTTATGTTGTGACTGTCTATCTGTAGAACTGTGTTGAATGATATGAGAAATATAACTTCACATGCAGTTTTTTTGCTGAAATTTACAATTTTTGTTGTATCAAGTCTCAGTAAATGCACGGAACAATCAATAAAGTCCGTAAAGTCAATCTTGTCCAAATATTTGAAAAAAAGTTTGAAAAAAGTTCAGCTATATAAAAAAATTAAAGTTAACTTTTTCAAAAGTAGTTAAAACTGCCCATCACTGGTCGGTGATTAACTGACGTCGCTGTCGCCGTATCGGTGATTCGGTGATAATGTGCTCTATGACCAGATGGCGTGAGAACTGACAACAAGCAACGCATCCGGCGCCCCAGCCAATGTATCGTAGGGCACAGACGGCACGGCAGCACATGCAATAAGTGCTTCTCTTCAGCGTACGGTAGCGTAGTGGCGACTAGTCGCCCCCGAGATTCACGCCAATTCACTGGGCGCCCGGCCCGCCAGTGGCCGACCCAAAGCTACGAGCTGAAGAGGGATGGAGGGGGAAGGCGAGCGCCCAAGACGCCAAGATTGAGGCGTCGCAGGCGCCGAAGAAACAGCGGCGTGGGGAAAAGCCGGAAGGGTATAAAAAGTTGCTAATTACATGCTAAAATAATTAAGTTTGGCGCAAAATTTTCTGTCACAATGTTGTACATTTTGCACGCTACAAATCCGACGACCAGATTGGGCTTGCCCTTGTTTGTACAAAATTTCGTTTCTAAATTGAGAAACCTACGAAACGTTTTTCTGTTGCTGTGGCAAATCTAGATGTAACATTTTGTGCGCTGACACGAATACCGGTATCGCAATGAATGTTAACTACAGCTTGCAAGTAGCGAGTTCATAGCCATGTTTTTTACTCAGACTGTGAGTGTTGAAAGCTAAAAAAAGTTCTTTCAACGCCCACTCTCCCATCGCTCCCCCCCCCAATGGATCGGCCACTGGTGGCCTGAGCTGCATTTGCCGAGCCAAGGCCGACCTGCACGGCGGGTCAATCAGCGACAGACGAGCACCAGTAGCATTGCACTGACCCACCGAGAAATGTAAACATTTGTCCTATGACTGACAGCGTGTGCTCGTTAATACAAATT
>Ga0209367_1001034_pt1 | contig 32424 bp, 18 predicted proteins | sample WorMetLIZISLAND2_FD_187412 | JGI IMG/M metagenome (GOLD analysis project Ga0209367, IMG submission 187412) | Marine gutless worms symbiont microbial communities from Max Planck institute for Marine Microbiology, Germany - Olavius geniculatus... ...
TTTATAATCTACACGGTTCAGATCTGGGCTGTTGGGAGGCCACAGGTCTGGACCGATGAACCTGGGCGTCTCGTGTGCAAGCAGGGCCACTGTGTCTTGTGCTCGGTGTGCCGGCGCGCTGTCCTGCTGGAAGATGAACACTTCGCCTGCAATTGAGTCAACAGTAAGCTGGTTCCCAGCCACAATGATTTCGTAAATAAGTAAATAAATATGCACCCATGTCAGTAAATGTCTAGGCTAAAAACATGCCAAATATTATCCAATTTCGTTTATATTTGACAAAGTTATTACAGAAACAAAACAGTTCCACTTTTTATGATTCACAGCGTATATAGGCCTACCAGTCGGATATGTAGTCTTCTAGTTCATTTTTTTGTCAGAAACTTGTTCGCAGACCTATAGTTTTTGACAAGATAGATCTGATGGAATTTGGCCTACACGTCGCATTCGTCGGACCAGAGTTAAAATGTAAGCTTACGATATACTCGCAACTGCTTTAAATAACTATAATAGGAGCGATGCAGAGCAGTGACTACATATTAATGTAATATGTCACTATTAGCAAGGACCTAAAATGTTCCATAGAAACTGCAATATTGTTTCAGCGATAACTGCAGTATGCACTGATGGACGTTTGTGATTATTGCAGCTTTAGACAATTACGAACTGGACTGGTTACGTTTCAGGACAGAAGATCAAAAGTCAAGGTCGCAGCGTCACCAAATGTGCTAAAATACCGCACCGTTAAATTTATTTCGTATTTTGCCGTTAAATGACTGAACTTAGTGTGTGCTGTTTGTAGAGGTATTCTGCAGTTCTCTGCCTACTGCTGCTGCTGCTGATGGTATCACTGCGGCTACTGATGCTGACAACTGTAGCGCAACTCGCCAGCTGTTAGGCAGCGAGTGTCACGTCACCTGTCCACGTGGCTTTCAGTTGCGACAACCGATTGAGATCTATACCTGTCGGTATGACGGCCGTGCGCTGTGGCACCCGGCTGCGCCACCAGTTTGCTACGGTACTTTCTGTTTTGTTTCTCCACTGTTTAGTCCGTGACGCTGAATGAACTTTGAGCATTGACATTGGGATGAGAATATTAGGCTCAGATTCTGGATTCAATAAGTCAGTTCAGTGGTTCAATCCACCTCGACATTGTATTTTAACGTATTCCTTATTATATCAATCTTGATGCAAAGCAGTTAATTAGAATTTATAAAAAAGTAAATATATGACGATTTTTGTGCTGTTTCGACGCAGACGTGGAGTCGCCGGAGATGAGGTGTCCAGAGAACGTTGACGTCACAGTGCCGGGTTGGGATGACGTCAATGTGACGTTGCGTGATGCTATTGGTCAGCTATTGGTCAGCGACAACTCCGGCAATATCACGTGGCAGGTGGACGGTCTCAGCGATGATTGGACGTTCGTGATTGGTCACTGGCCGCTGACGTATGAAGCACGTGACCCGGCCGGAAATACGGCCAATTGTACCCAGTATATTCATGTCAAAGGTAGAGTGTTTTGCAGTAATTTTGTTCCAATACAAAAAAAACTGTAACTTGAAGAGAATATAACACCTAATGACACATTCACTTTAATGTGTTTCAGTTCAAAAAGTGCATGAAAAGTGTAGGTCTAATCGCTAAAATTTCTGATTGTTTAATTATTTAGGCCTTTTTGTATACCGTGTTGCGTTAAAATATATTTTATCATGCTGTGACATCATCGTTTTTTTCTGATTTAGTTTAACGGTGCCTTTACAGTTAGTTTTTCTCAAGCAGAGTTTTTTTTTACTTCAAGTCGTTTGTATATTTTGAGCGTGCGACTTGCGCCAGTTTTTTTGTACAGTTAGCTGTCAGACTGGTGTAATGTAAACTGTAAATTGCTTGTGTGTCGGCGTCGCATTTCGGCTTTTCTGTCAATCAAAATAGGCCTACTCAACGTTACGTGGACCAGAAACAGAGACGGCTCGATAGAGGGGAGAAGCTGTTAGGCCTATAGGCCTAAATGGCGACCAGTGCCGGATATAGCAATGGACAAGCTAGGCAGTTGGCCTGCGGGGTCTCTTCCCACATTTCATGAAGATGTAAAGAAATGTCTTTTTGTTGTTTACACAGCTTAGAAAGCAATATATCATATTTAATTATTACTTTAAACTCAGTTCACACTGTTCGAATTTTGTTTTTAGGAAAAACCTCGAAACTATACCAGGATACGCTAAGAAGGACGTGAATCTTTTGCATTATGACTCAAGTGTGTTTTGTCACTTTTTCGTACTTCTAGCCAAGGGCCCCCGCGTCCAAATGTTGTCCCACTACAGAGTGCCATTATCCAGTGATCATGAATTGTGATTGAATCGGTGAACCCTACTTAACGCTAGACCTACTAGCACGGTCTGACGTTGATGTTAGCCAGGCGGCCTGCCAGTACACTTAGGCCGTGGTGAGTCCGTGACGATTACGTGTGAAACAAAAAAACATTGTACAGATATTTCTGTTTTGTTTATTCTACCTGCAACACTTTTGAAACACTTGCGTAAATGTTTTATGATGAAAATTTTTAGAAAAAATGTTTTAAAGCATTGTAGCACGACCGAGCATGCCTTGACGATAGAAGTTGTCATTTAGCTGTGGAATAGTCTGTCTCCGAATCGACTGACTTGATTTTGGTTCCTTCTCAAATTTCTAATATTTTTCTATAAAACTCATCAATCTCTTTCCTGTGGTGCAGTAATTTTTTTGTTTTTCTCATTGCTTATGCTTAGTCGTTCTGTTAATTATGGTTTTATTACTCAGGGCAACTTCAACCTCAGTGTTTAGCGAGGTATTTGTCTGGTCGTTCCTGTCGCATCACTGATTCATCATGTCTTTTTTTTATTTTTCGTAGCATTAAAAATAAAAAGGTTCGACTACACTCAACTGATAATCGAAATCACACAGTTAATACACACATTGTACACAAATTCACTACATGTTTGTATTGTTATTTGTGTTTCGGCGAATTAAATAATGATAACGAAGGTGGTTGACTTTGTTTTGTGTGTACAACAGCGAAGACGGTGGAAGTGGTTAGTTGTCCGGCGGACGTGACTCTGCAGGCAAACAGTGCGCTGCGTCGTAGAGCCGTACATTGGCCGGAGCCTCAGTTCACGGGTCGTGACGGCGCCAGACTCGAGTCGACTTGTACGAAGCTGAGTGGTAGTGAGTTTGCTACAGGATCGACGAAGGTCGACTGCTTTGCGTCTGGAATTACGTCAACAGGCTGCAGCTTCGTCGTCAACGTCGTCGGTACGATGAGACGGCTGCTTTCATTCAAATCTTGCGATGCATTAAAAGGCCATAGCTTTTCATTGGAAACCCATCTCAAAGCTACGGAGCGTCACCTGCCATATTCGATCACACAGTGTTCTTGCCGCCAGACACAGATGAACGCGCCTCGCCTCAACTCCAGACAGACAGACTAGTACTCGATTTACCTACCCTGCTGTGATGCAGGGCTGAGTTAACTTTCGTGTTGGTTATACACAGTGTTTCATAAAAATGACCCTTTTGTGTTTTTTATAATTCACTCAAATGATGATCAATTTACACAAAATTTTTACCAGTTGTAGCTAAAGAAATACTAATTTAAAGCATTTTAACAAAATATGGCAGTTGATTAAATATTTTTTGTTAGTCGTGACGTAACGCTGACATCATAATGTGTCGTGAGTACAAGCTTGCTAGTCTCAACTGGTGCTGTCAGTTGCTACCCTGCTTTGATGGTAAACTTAATCTGGTTCGCTGATGAAAAATGTTTGTCGTGTCAGCTCTAAGCAACATGAGGGCATGAAATCAGGCATCTCACAATCTAAAAACTCAACCATTTTGCGAGCTCTGTGTGCTAGTGCATTGTCTTGCTCGAACATGTGAAAGTCCAACTATCCCCACAGACACGTAAATGTGATTGCTTAGCATGTTTTTTGTGGCTGCAACTGTAAAATTTCAAGAATTTATCATGAGGGAACCAGATTTTTCACCATCAGAACAGGGTAGCAACTAACAGCACTAGCTGAGACTAACAAGCTTGTACCCGTGACACATTATGACGTCAGTGTTACGTCACGACTAGCAAAGAATATTTAATCAACTGCCATATTTTGTTAAAATATTCTGAATTAGTATTTCTTCAGCTACAACTGGTAAAAATTTTGTAAAAATTGATCATCATTTGAGTGAATTATGAGAAAAACACGAAGGGCGTCTTTTTTGAAACACCGTGTATACCGTGATGGCTTTCCTGTCCGCAGACAGTCACCCACCCATCCATGTAACAAGTAAACACTTATAGCGTTTCGACCGGGAGTAGAACCAACGACCTCGCGATTGCAAGTCTAGCGTCCTATATATTACACTGCCAAGATTTGTAGTTCTGGAGTGCATTTAGTGGGGACACGGGGAACACCGTGGGAGGGAATGCAAGTGATTAAAACTGGAGTTTTTTATGCGTTAGGCCTAATATTTGATGATGTTGTGAATAAACGAAAGTCAGTGGCTTAGTTTTTTTATTTACCATGCAGTAACGCAGTATTGTTCGTTTTTGATTAAATTAAATGCTAAAGATGATTGTTGATGGTGATGTTGTACTGCAGATCCTGAATGTCGGATACCGTTCGCTGATCGTCCGCCACTGCACGGCTCACTGAGCTGTAGCGAAGACGACTACAACTGGCCGCGAGTCTGTCGTCTCAGTTGTGATGATGGCTATGAGCTGACAGATCCAGGTTCACAGTCGGTCTTCCGCTGCGCCTGGGATTCAACGTGGATGCTTGATGGACCGTGGCCCGAATGCTACAGTCAGTGTCAACAATAATTGCTCTTCTCACTTTTCTTACACATCAGCAGCGGTTGCGCATCATATAAACCTTAAAGCAAATATTTAATAATAAAAGTAGTAGATTTTTTGCTCTTTAGGGGGAAGATAGTGCAATTTTGGATCTTAATTATATTACATTTTTCTGTGACTTGCTACTAAATGCATTTTTCAGACGCAGAAATTCGGCGGTAAAATCTAAGCCGGCTATCCGCCGAAAATTTCGGCTAGCGAGCTGATACTTCTGAAAATTTGCCTTAGGGGTCTCTATTGCCTGACACTTTTTGAACCTGAACTTGAACTTGACAAGTCACTTAGAAGTTACCATTAAAGGAAGAAGAAGCGGGAATACTTACATACTAATTCCCGATCATTCGTTCGATAACAGTCAATCATATTCTTGAAGCTGCTGACTGATTGGCACTGCACTTCTTGGTGTTGTCCTCTGACTCAATGATTTTCAAATTTTTCATTCCTGTGTTAGAAACACTGCGTCCGACGCGAGCGTACATGGAGAGCCGTCTGCAGGCGACGGTCAGTGGTCGGTGCGTTGAACTGCAAGCCCGCATCATTGAGTCGTTCATCGGTCACATCGGTGATCTGATGGACTATCGCAACCTTTGTCAACCGCAACATCGTTGCCGCGTCCGCAATACGTTCGTCTACTGCTCCGACTTACACGGTCAGTCAAACAACATGCCAATCAGTCTGTCGATCAGTCTGTCAGACAGAAGCTTTAATTTTCAGCTGATAGAATGCAACTGAGTTAAAAGTAGGCTTATATAAAAATATATGTATATATAAAAATATTTTGAAAAACGATAGTAAAATGTCAATACCGCCAAACTTTGCCAAATATCGATCGATTGTGAACAAAATTCAGTCCCATGTTTTGCGTGGTTTAGTACCGAAGCGTTTAACGTGGGCTGAGATCTTTAATAACAGGTTTATCGTCGCATTTTTTTACCGTATAGTGCAAATTTGTCAATATTTAGCAATTAGAATGTGCATTCTACAAGATAGTGTAGCGGCGCGTTTAAAGTGTGATGATTTGAAACGTTCATGACAAGTCCTTGTCGTCGCAGGTTTTCTGCCGTGTGTGCCGGTGAAAGAATTTTTGGAAGTGAATCATCAGCAAAGATATGAACGGCCTCTCGCATTGAGGACGCAGACCCACTTCGGGAAGCACATCTTTTGCGTCTGCGGTTTATGTTTCTGGAACCCGATTCCTCACCACATCAGAAACTTTCATCTGCATCTGCATCTGTTTCCGCAACTTGGTCTCATTGATGTAGATATAAGGCACTATGCATTTGTGATTTGTGGCGTCGCCAGGATTTGGTGCAATGGAGGCACGAAAAGTAAATAATTCAAGAGTGGCCCATGAAACTATTATGAAAATGAAGTTTATGTGACTGTGAAGTGACCTAAAAAAGTAAACACTGTCCCACAGCTAGCGACGGCAGTGTGTACGATTACAATTACGAAGGTTTTGCGTGACATATTTTTGACTATAGATCCACCGGGAGGCTCAGACGCCGTGGAGAACTTGACCGTAGACTTTGTGCTGGAGACGGAACTGAGGCCAGTCTCAGGAGCTGTCGTGACGTCATCGGCTCAGCGTGAGTTGGTCTATAGTCTGGACGACCTGTATACCGTGCTGTTTGACCTGGTCAGTGACGGGGAGATGACGTGGTCGACTCGTGGCGGCAGTCAGGTGGTCGGCGTGTCGTTGGACAGCGCTCTGTCACAGTTTGACATGGACAACTGCAGCGCCGGGCAAATCCTCAACGACCGCGATCCCGACGTTCCCACATGCCGTAAGTGACATTTGTTTCATCTCTTTTGCAATAAAGCGCCAAAAATGCCGAACTTACTAGAGAGTAAGTAAGTAAGTGTGCTAATCGGAAATCGTAAACAGAAAAGTCGCAGTGCAGAAAATGGAGAAGAAGCAGCCACAAAATTACCAGAAACAACGCGACAGCACAGAATGTTTGAGAGAGAGTTTTTAGAGACATAGGCCTACTGTTTGTGGTCGTTGCAACTTTTTTCAAACTCTTTTTTTTCTCCCTGCAATTGCAGATGCTGCTGGTTCGTAAACACCGCTATGATTATTGCCTTTGCTGCTTATATGACTTTCGACTTATATTTAATCTGCTGCTGGCAAGGTTGTTGGAGTTACTTTGGATTCATAGCTCAAGTAAACTTTTGGAAATTGTTCGAGTCGTACCTCTCACAAGCTAGGAGCTAATTCTGTCGCTCAACCCATTCTAGCAAAAACAATACTGACTGATATTGACTGCTAGTATTATTTTGCCGCCATATAGTCCGTAATACCGGTCTTGTTTGTCCGTTCGTCTGTCTTGTACGGGCTATGAACTCGAAAACTAGAAGGCGCAAAAAACCGAAAGTAACGTAAACGTTCCCTTCGGACCATCGGCAGGTGTGTCAGTTTTAGTACAAGAGGTTAAGGATTAGGATTAGAGTTGGGATTGCTTAGCTTTAAGCGATTGGCCACACAATATATTGGCACTGAGCCGATATAGCCTACATGTATTTTTACGAGCGACAGCATGTAATGCTTCGCGCGTCTTAGCCATCGTCGAGGCGTCCGTCCGTCCGTCCGTCTGTCACACCCCGGTATTGTGTCAACACAACGTAAGCTAGGATCACGAAATCTTTACCGTGGACTGCCACGAAGATTCTAGTTTTAGGATCCGTAAAGCTTTTTTCGAAATTCGAAAGGGGTCACCCCGATCTAGGGCGCTAAATGAGAGGGGGTACAAAAAATTGGCCATTTTAAGCCAATAAGCAGTGGCGGTTTTAGGCCGGGGCCGGGGGGACACAAGCCCCAGTTTCGTGGCCACCCATAATTTTTTTTGCAAAGATAACACAAATATGTGATTTATTTGCGTTTCCAAATTTTAGAAAAGTGGCAAATTTGCGGCTTTCATTGAAAGTCTGAAAACCAAAAGCGCTTCAGCTTCAGGGGGGCTTTGCCGTCTGACCCCCTGACCAGGGACTCTGCCCTGGACCTGCTGTGGGCTCTGCCCCCAGCCCCCCGCTATAGGCTCGCGCTGCTGCGCTCGCCATGGGGCCGTGCCCCCCAGATATTGCAAGCTAGAACCGCCACTGCCAATAAGTCGCCGTATCTCAGAAACGGTGCGAGATAGGGCCTAGGTTACTATTAATCACTAATAGAAAGTCCCATACGCCTTTTCGATTGACATCAAGAACAACGACCTTAAACGACCATGAACCCTAAAAATAGGGGGTTTTAGTGATTTTTCGCGATTTGGGGCTGCAACCCACATTTCAAGAGTAAATTGCGCCGAAATGGCTTGAGATAAACCAAAACAACCTGCATGTGAAATTTTTAGCATTAAACGTAGATTTTGGCAGTTCAAGTCCCGACCTCCTAAGTTCAAGGAGGCCTTCGCACGCAGGCGTCAAAGAGAAGTACCCCCATAAAAGGTCTTTATTTTATCGCTGTTGGCTCATCTAGCGCTTGTAGATAGACATAGACTTGTTACTTACCATAACAATAACTGCTGACAAGCTTTTAATGGTTCAACCTTAATGACCTTGAACGAAAATAGGGGGTTTTAGTGATTTTTGTGCAATTTTCGGCTGCAGCACACACTTCAACAGTGAATTGCAACGAAATGGGTGGAGATATACCAGGATAACCTGCGAACAGGAATTGCTATAGGCTGTCGCGCGTCTCATGAGCTTTGCTCAAATGACTTGTTTATTTATAAGCTGTGGATGCGGTGTAATGAGCGATGATATGCAATGCTTGTAGAGTCGTGTCCAATCGGCAGTTACAAACAAGACAATGAATGTCTGCGTTGTCCGCTTGGTTTCTACCAGGACTCAGACGCTAGCATCGAGTGTCAGCGATGTCCTGACGAGCGCAATACGACCTTCACTGGAGCTCGCAATGTCAGCGAATGCAAAAGTTTGTATTTTTTTTTCATTCTCTCAGCGTTTGTGTAAACATGGCGTCTTTTTACGATTTTAGCGCTAATGTGTTGCGTGACGAGCACTGATACATCTTTGATGCCCTATCTTGTGTCTAAATGTGGCTTCGATTCCTGATCTTGGGTTCTGCTGCTGGACCTCGCTGGGGTCTGTGCCTTTAGACCCACATTATAGGCTCGCGCTCGCCATGCCCCTCTCCTTGTATTATCTCGTGTCCGTATCTACGAGTATTATAGTTTTGTTAATTTTAGTTGTAAGATTGCTTTTCATTTTAGCTTTTGCTTACTGTATCAGGACAGTTATTTTCAGTCTAGTTGTCGCTTTTGATTAGTTAAGTTTAACTGTATACTAAAATTTCTAAAACAGTTTTAGCAAATAAAAGACGCTTGATGTTGGCTGTGTCTACAGACAAGTGTCTGGCTGGCCAGTACTCGTCGACAGGTTACGAGTCTTGTATCGAGTGTCCACGGGGCTCGTTTCAACCTGACGTTGGATCGACACACTGCATCACGTGTTCCAGTCACCAGTCAACTACAGACGCTGGCTCGCGGCTCTCGTCCGACTGTCATGGTATACGCCGATCTTTGCCTCACTGATTATAAGAGTTATAGAAGTTAGATGGTCTGTATAGTAGGAACTCTTCTCAGAGCTACAGAGCGTCGCCTGCCGCATGAGATCACACTGTGTTACCTGCCATCCAACACAGATGAACTCTTCCCACCTTATCCCCAATCAGACAGGCCGGTACTGAATTATCTTACCCCTGAGGGATGGAAGGCTGAGTTGACCTGGTTGGTTGATTATAATGCTGAGATGGTTTACCTTTTTGCACAGTCACCCATCCAACTGTTAACGATCTGACCAAGAGTCGAACCCATGACTGCTTAACTGTAATTCTGACGTTACGCCACTTGTCCTTCACTGGAACGTTGTCAGATTTTAATTTTGTATCTAGTTACACTCAGTAATGGTTGTCGTTCGTACTTTTTTCCTTGCTTTTGACTGTGTCTTTAGTGTGTAATATACAGGGTGTGCCGATAAAAATGTCTCAATTGTTTGTCAAAACTTCCTCAAATCTCCACCAAATTTGATAATTTTTGGCACACAGATAGCTAAGACAATAAAATTATGTGAGGTGCACTCACTGTTTACCTCACCTAATTAATGTCAATGCATTATCCTGTAAAATGCAGATGCTGTAAATTGGTACATTACGCGTTGATTATCAGTATCAGATTGCTCACCTCTTTATTATAAATTCGAGAAGGGCGCCACGTTATTTAATAATTTTGTGGTATTAAATAGTTAACGCTGAAAATAGCATTATTCAACAATTTGAGCATCTGCCTTTAACGTGTTAAAGGCAGATGCTCAAATTGTTGCATAATGCTTAGTTGTTGTCACCAAAGTTTTAACAACTTAATCAAGCACACAATAAACTAAAATGTGATTTATTTAGCAGAATTATAAGTTTGTGTAACAACATGCTTCCAAATTTTTTTAGAATTTATGCCTAAAGTGTACACAATAGCTTAAACGTGATGCCACGGCTGATAGCGGTATTAACGATCAACTGATCAAACTGCACAGCACTCATTCATGGATTAGACGTGTTTTAAGCTCATCAGTCAGCTAATTTATTGTTTGCTGTTTTTAGCGTAAATATTCAATACCATAAAATTATTAAATCACGTTTCGATTTTTCTCGAATTGATAATGAAGAGGTGAGCAATCTGATACTGATAATCATGACGTAATGTACTAATTTGGAGCATCTGCGTTTTACATGATAGTGCATTCACATAAATTAGGTGAGGTAAACAATGAGTGTACCACACATAATTTTATTATCTTGGCTATCGGTGTGCCAAAAACTAACCAATCTGGTGGAGATTTGACGAAGTTCTGACAAAAAAATTGGGACATTTTTAGCACACCCTGTACAGAACATATAATTGTTGTTGGCTAGTTCTAGCGTGTTCGTTATTCGTTTTCCGTGTGCAGACTTGTGTAGCGTGAATACGTACAGTGATAGCGGACTAGAGCCATGTATGCCGTGTCCCGTGGGGTTCTATCAACCTTCCAACGGCAGCGTTCAGTGCTTGCCTTGTACGTTTGACGTTGCGTCTACTGACGCCCAGTCATCATACTGTCCAGGTAAGCACTGGATACTCGTAACTCAAAAACTAGAGCACCGAGTTTTTTTTTACCATTTTACGAAGTATTGATTGGTAAACTGACTAACACTGTATCAAGTATTAACCGATTTTGGAGATTGCACTTTGTAGTACCGGTAATATATTTATCTTTATTCACCACAACAGATGGTAGCAATTACAACATATTTACAATATAAACAAAGAAAGAAAGAAAAAAACACACATCAATAACTGTCAAAAACTGACCAATTATATGTCCAGTTCTAATTACCCAGACATAATTTATAACAACGCTTTTCTATTCGAACACTAAGTAGCATGAAGTTAAACGTGCACTGTACATGCTTAATTACTTCGATATTGTTTGTCTGAAATAATTTTGCCAGTTTGAATCAGCAAACAAGCAAAACGAACTGAAACTGTTTTAAACGGAACTGCAGTAAGAGAAATTAAACAAGTAGGCCTACGTGTACTGGTATGTGGAAAATTATTCTTCAAGATCGCGAAATAAGTAAGCTGTGAAAGAGATAGGCGAAAGAACACATAAAGCTCATATGAACCTGTGATGAAAAAATTAAAAGTAAGGAAACAACGAGAACTGAAAAGCGAAAAACTGAAGCAGAATGAAAAACTGCAAGCAAGAAAAATTCATTGAGTCGACAGTTCAGAAATCTGTTGTTGTAATTCCATAAAACTGCTGTGTTGTTGTTGCTGCTGCTGATGATGATGATTATAATGTAATAATAATATAAGACGTTCTTGTGTTGACAGAGTTCGTTTCATGCAGCAAGTACAGTCTGTCCTGCGCTGTTAATTCGTCTCGCTGTGTCCTACACGATGCACGTCCAATGTGTCTCTGTCATCCGGGCTTCAGCGGAGCAACGTGTGACGTCAACGATGACGACTGTCGTAACGTCATCTGCCAACATGGTGGGACCTGTGTTGACGCCACGCTCGCGTATCACTGCGCATGCGCGCCCGGATATACCGGTAATATTTGACGAATGCAAACCATTATATTACATTTTTTACTCATTTAATGCTGGTAGAATAATGCTAGTGCTACACACTGTGAGCCATGAATAAGTTGTCCATATTTTTTGTTGAATTTGAGCACATTTAAAATCAATTGTGAGCTTAATCTCAAAAATTTCCTGCTTCTGTCCACAAGATGCAGGATTTTATGTTTTGGCACATAAGCATGTGGACTAAAACGACGAAGGTCATCATGACTTCTTGGGAAGGCTTCTTGGCAGCTGCCCACCTCGCCAGTTTCACAAAGCGACGTAACGGAACTGAACTGAACTGACATGACATGATTTAGTTTTGGACGAACTGACCGTGGGCAAAAGCAGCAATGCATTACAGTAGGCACCGTCTAACGGCGTCGGTGACCTACGTGACTAGGTGTTCAAGTTCCACAAAAAGGAAAGTACGCGTCAACCAACGACCAATGGTCTCGTTTTGCTTCGTCAAAGACTAAACCGTGTCAGTCGGTTCAGTTCAGTTCATTTTTGTCGCTCTGTACGCGCCCTAACGTACCGTAACGCTGGCGGTATGCAGGTGCGCTCTGTGAGCTGGAAGTGGACGAGTGTGTGGAGTCACCTTGTCTGAACGGCGGTTCATGCTTGGATGGCGTCAACGGCTACACGTGTGTCTGTGAGGCTGGATTCAGCGGCAGAGACTGCGAGCGTAACATCGATGACTGCGCCGTACAGACGTGCCATCAGCGCGGCAACTGCACGGACGGCGTCAACACTTTCACCTGCCACTGCTTTCCAGGCTTCACCGGTATGTCGACCGGTGGCGGACATTTCACTAGTCTGAAGGATCAGTTGTCCGAACAGTGTGAGGGTCGACATCGGTTAGGGATAGACGTTAGGGTTAAGGTTAGTGATAGTGTTAGGAATAAGAATAAATTGCATATTTGGCTTCGGCGGATTTTGGCCACGGCGGCCCTTGGTCATGGTGGCCCCTGACTATATGGCAGACCGAGTTATAGCCAATTTTAGACTAGTGACCCTTCGGACTGGTGACCAGTCACCTCGGTGTTTTTCTGTTGTCTTTACAGAAAAATCGCCTATTTACTACCCTTCACTGCGACTGGGCAGTGACAGTAGTATAGCTTTCTGATAGACTGGATGTTGCAAGAAGTTGCAATAGGCCTATAACTTGCTATAACTTGCAACTCTTGTTTATATTTTCGTGTCGTTCAATGAATGCCGTTTTTTATATTTAGCTGTTTGATTGCCAAAACTATGTGATGCTGCTAGGCGTGTTTGCAATAAATGAACGGGCGCAGGTAGTGATTGAAGTCAGGGACGGTAGGCACTACACACTCTTTGACTTGAGCCAACACTGACTGTGGTCACAGACTGAACTGGAAACACTACTGGCAGGGTTGTGTGATTTTGACATGGTATACAACGTCACTGATCTTTTTGGATCCAGCGCTTGCGTGGTCAACCAGGAGGCCTTGTGCTGTTTAGTTGCCAGTGAAGCAGCTTGCGTGATAAACGTCCATCCAGCATTCTTTTCACATGTCCGTACCATTTCAGTTGCATCTCTCCCACAACATATCGCAACAGTGTTTCTGTAATTCCCAACTCCGATCTGATATCTTGTTATGCAGTTTGTCTCTAAGGGTAACTTCTTTGATCAGGTGTAGAAACGGACCTCTGCCGCCTAAACTTTTCTTTGCTAAAAGGCTGGGAGTATGAGGTGTATTCTTGGTGTTGATGCGTTCAGGAGCTGAGTGTGAGAAGGAGATTGATGAATGTGCACTGATAACATGTCATAACGCCGGTCAATGCATTACGTCACAGTCAGGACATGCCGCCACCTGTCTCTGTATCCCAGGCTTTACTGGTATGTGACCAGCGTCGTACTCGAAAAAGTACTTCTGCTTTCTTACGTTTTTTGCTAGATAATTTGTGCAAAAATTATTTATATGTATTCAGTTTTTATGTATCTCGGATGCCGATTGCTGCTGATTGAACGTAAACTAGATACGTTGAGTAAAAGTGCATAAAATAAAGGCATTTGAACGGTTTGTTTGCAACAATGACTGGGGCTATGACTTCCATGTGCCTCTGGGCGTGGCCACTTATGGAGAAAGATAGATAACTGATGCAATTTCACGTGATGTCCGCCATTTTTCAAGACAACTTGACTTTCGTGACGCCCCTTTTTGAACAAGAAGCCCAGCTGTCTCTAGGATAGCCGACCGTATTGGTTGTCAGTGATCTTAAAGGTCATGCAAGGTTTATGATATTCATGTCATTTAAAAGCCAATATGCCACTTTCTATTACTGATTTATAGTAACCTTGGTCGTATCTCTTACCGTTTTGTTTCCGATATATGGCCAGTTTTTTTCGTTGAACAAAGCACATTTTTCCTACCCCCTCCGTTCAACCCCGAATTTGAAAATGCTCCTCTTGCGCTAGATCGCTGAAATTTTGCATGCCTAGGTATAAGATGCAGGGCTAATTACTTGTTAAAAAGTTTTCTTATGACCCAATATTTAGTCACAATACATTCGTGACAGAAGACGGACAGACGGACGGACGACAACTCGTACCTTAAGCTCGACCTTTACGTCAGTACGGTCGGCTAAAAATCTTTATGGGGTCATATCTGGACTGTCCCTGGGAACATGCGCATCAAATGTGAATTCTATGTGCTTTAACCGTTTTAGAGTTTTTGGCATTTAACGCTCAAATTGGTCTGATTGACCGGTCTGCTACACGCAGACATACAGACATCCGATATAAACAGTATTTCACCATTCGCCCCGTGTACTTGGCGGACGTAATAATAAGAGTCTTTCTTATATCGCGCCAAGTGTCAGAAAAGCTTTAACTTTGAATAACTTTGAGTTTATATTATCTCGTATCATTCACGCATGTATGGCGAATATGTACAGGCGAGTATTGCGAGTCGAAGGTAGATGGTTGTCAGTCGAACCCGTGTCTAAACAATGGTACCTGTATTAGTTCTTCACTCACGTCATCGTACACCTGTACCTGTCCGCTTGGTTTCACTGGCCGACACTGCTCAGAACGTAATCACACCTTTTCGTTATCTGCATTTGTCAATAGCACTTAAGTAACTAATGTCTGGTTTTTGAAACGAGCCGTGATTTAATCCTGTGATGCTGCCGGGTTATGTTTTGCAGAGTTACCTCTAACCTGGGTTAGAAGTTGCTAAAACGCTTTTTTGCGTAATCCAGGAGTAACCTTCGAATTAAGGCCACCTTCTCGTGGTGGAAGCGTCTGGGCGATCACTGGCAACGGTCGCCTGCCACTCGTCTCCGACCTCACCGGCCCAGCAAAGCGCCGCAACTCCCAGGTGATCCGATTCCTGGGAGTTCATCACAGGCGTCTGTTCGTAACTGATCCACTACGCCTCTGAGACTTCCTGGGACGGATTGGGGCGGTGAGCCGCCTCCTCGACCGGGAATGAGAGAGGGGGTTACGCCTTTTTGCCCCTTGTTTAAAAAACCGGGTATAAATCTCACTTATTGCTTGCATTGCATGATTGCTATCACACACATTTACATAACACACTTCGTCTACTAGTTTTCTGAACATTTTTATTTGTAGTTTTTGTATAAACATTTTATTTCAAATTTATCGTTGCTATTATTGTAAATGGTAGTAATGGTAGTAGTAGTAGTAGTAGTAGTAGTAAAATACATGGCAAATGACCGAAGCCGGTAACGTGTCACAGTAAGCAAGACGTCCAGTCACCGTTTAGATAACACGGCGGCAACTATATACTGGTAATAGACCATGGTGACTCCGTTCGAATTTCGAGTGGAGACACAAACTTATTAGGTAGGTGATCACACCGTTTTTGTTAGAACCTACTGTTCTGTTGCCAATAAACGGATTCGTTCTGTTGTGCTGGTGGTCACATTATACTGACGAAAGATAGAAAGCGCTACAGACGCCGTTAGTTGCAGTCGCATGCAGCCAGTTGAACAGCGAGAGATCTTAACACGTCAGCCACATGCGCGATGTTTTCAGGTAGATGGATTTTCCATTTGCGTGCCATCTAAACGATGCAGCTCCGCTGCCGCGCACACCGTTCACATTCGCAAGTGTGCAGGAATTATACCAGAATCCACCGCCGTACGCCACTGCACAGTTACGTTTATCGGGCGAATAGTCCCAGCGGTCGTTGTCACGGTCATACGTCGTGAACATCATCCCGTCCGACCAGGAGAATCCGTCTCCGTAGCTATTACCCGAGTACCCAGACACACGTATCGTGTAGTTTGATGCCTCGCTGCTAACGTTGAACGTACTGTACTCGGCGTAGTACCATTTAGTGTTGATCGACTGCAGGTCAAATCTCAGCTTGTAGCGACTGCTCGTTGTCAGCTGATGAAGCAGGTCGTTGCCGAGCCAGAAGTTACCGCTCGAGTCTTTGAATCCGACTTTAAACTCCGCCCACGAACGGTTGAAAAAGTCCGATCCGTCGACTTTTTGCTGGATCAGCGTCGGAATGCAGTTGACTGCAGAACAAACCATAATCGTGTCCGTGAGTGAAAATGAAAAATAAAACTGTAGGCAAAGCATACTGCTGAGTTTTCACTTTAGATTAATATACAGTTGGAACTTAGAGAGCATTATCTGCGAAAATCGGGAAGCGGGTGATATCAAGATCAATGGGAAAGGTACGAAAATAGCAAACAATTTCAATGTTTATTTTGATCCATTTGTGACGGTTCTAGCCTCAATCGGAAATCCTAAGCTACGCTAGACAAACTTAAGAAATTTTGCACTCACATAGGCTTGAAGATTGAGTGCAATGTTGTCCAAGGAGGTTCTTTATTTGGGTTAAGTCTTGTTTAATCGTCAGCTGAATGTCCGCTCTGATCTGCTTCACGGCTTCTTCCCACGACTGACAGTGACAGTACGCCTCGTCGTCATCCACCGTCGGCTGAGCACTCGCGTCTAAAGACAACGTCATTATCAACACGCCGATCATAATCACCCTTAGAACTCCTGAACTGTCTAGTCCTTTAGACATGCTGCTGTAGAACGTATTGAAACGTAGTAAAAACAATTATGACAAGCACACGAAGGCCTATGCCGCTTCTGTAGTGATACTGCTATGCTTATTTCGTTGATTGAAGCTTTGATGAAGTTCTGTAACGTTAGCCCGCTATGTAGCTGCTGTCAAGCTGGCGCTGTGCACGAATGCGTGACGCCACCCACGAGTTATCCGGTAGACGTTGAATAACTGACTGCAGCTTGCTCTGCTTTGCCTCATTGTAGTGCGTGACGGCTGTCTGTGAAACCTGAGCAGCAGTCAGCCGTCGTGAATCTTAGCGTTTGTAATCGACTGGCATAAGTAAGCCTGGTTACTCAGTAGTACTATCCAACGAGAACGTTACGCCCACAGATGCGACAGAGTTGGTCACGACGTGCACGACGCAGTATGACTGACAGGGTCGCGTCATGCAATTTTATCATAATCATTCACCGACCCGTTGCCTATCAGCGTCGTGAGTGACCGAGATTCAAACCGACAACCTAATGATTACAAGTCTGACGCTCTAATTAGAGATGACCATGGGAATGAGATTTCCAGTGGGAATGGGAATTCACGACAAAATTGGAAATGGGAATGGGAAGGAATGAGAAACAACCTGCATGAGAATGGGAATGGCCCTTATTCCTATGGGAATAAATTCCCGTCGGCGGATGCAGTATTAAGCTCATAGTCTGCGAATAAGCGATATTGTTTTATAGTAAATTAGTAAGTAAGTAAGTAAGTAGATGCATATTTAAAGTGCACAATGTCAGCCAGTTGCCGAATCTAAGGCACTTGGCTGAGCCGTTAGGAGAAGCAGTAGGCCTGCTGGAAGCAGTGAGTTTTAAGGAGGCGACGGAAAGTGTCTGCAGAGGTAGAACTGCGGATGCTAGAGGGTAGTGAGTTCCAGACAGTGGGGGCTGCAATGTTGAAACCGCGGGAGGCAAAGGTTGTGCGGACACGTGGAACCGACAGCAGATTGGTGTTGGCAGAACGCAGAGAACGTGTGTGAGTGTGATAATTGAGCAGAGAACGTAGATAAGCAGGTTGAGAGGAGTTGAGAATGTTGTTAGTTAATGTGGCAAGTTTGAATTCAATGCGTTGATCAACTGTGAGCCAATGCAGATCCTGGAGAATATCAAATGAGTGAGTATCACGAGGGAGAGCGTGACTGACAACGACTCTAGCGCTAAAGTGTGTTTTGGACGCGCCGAAGAAGGGTTGATATTTGTCTGAGTTGTGCCGAAAAAAAAGAATTAGCGTAGTCTAAGCGAGAGCAGACCAATTCAAATACAATTGTTTGGGAATGGGAATGAGAAGGAATAGGAAAAGCCCATTGGGAATCCCATGGAAATGGGAATTGGTCCCAAAATTGGGAATAGGAATGGGAAAGAGTGGGAATTCACTGCATGGGAATGGGAGGGAATGCGAATGTAAAAAGTCATTCCCGGTCATCTTTAGCTCTAATCATTGTGCCACTTAACCCCAGCCAGGCAGACTGGGTCTCCATTTACGTACTCCGGAGGGATGGAAGGCTGAGTTGACTTGGGTAGCTGGTAAAATACCAAGATGGTTTACTTGTCCCCAAAGACAGTCACATATCCACGTACTAAACGTGCCCGCCGTTGATCGGACCAGCAATTTAAATCATTTTTGTTTAACGCTGTATAACGTCAAAAGTTAGAATAATGTCACATCCGTTTTAAGCTCATACGAGTACGGGAAAAAATGTACATTTTACTGATACACCGATTATGAGAAGTTTTTCAGTCTGTTACAAAGTTATCAAGTTGCAAAACTTTTCAAACGCCCCTCGTAACTGTCGTGTGTATCGGCAGCTACGTTGACGCAGTTCGACGTGTTGTTTCGGCGACGTTCAGTCACGGACTACATCATCGTTCCTCTACGTCAACGATCACAGCCCGTTCACTCGCTGACGGCCTGTGTCTGGTTGAGGACTGACGACCTGGTCAACTACGGTAGTGTCTGGTCGTACGCCGTCGACAGTAACTGGCTCACACCAGGCGCCGCCACTAACGCTTTCACCGCTTACGACTACGCTAGTTTCAAGGTTAGCTGCAGGAATATGTCGTAATGGCTTGGGAGTGTGTGGTTAAGAATTTGTTTATCGTTGATACATCGTGTTCCTGTATATACGTTTTATAATTTATATTACTGCTATTCTTTGGAGAAAGATAAACTCGACACTGAAAAAGCACATTGCAGTGGTCAGTTTGCTCTTGGGATGACAACGGATGGCCGAGTAATGCACCGCGATATTACATTAGCACATGCTGATCAGCTGCTGCTACCGAGATAGTAAAGTGCTTCTGTCACGAGTCTGGCTCGTGTGCTAAGTAGCGCTATAGCGAGCACAACATAAAATGGAGGCTGTTAATACAAAATGCGTGAAAATCCGCCGGGCGGTCTGACCTGTAGGTCGGTCAACAAAAAAGGTATATATATACTAGAAAAATTTTCGTTATATTTCACCCATTTGCCGAGAAGCCCCCAATGGACGGATTTGCACGAAATTTTGCACGGGGGGTCGTCTCGCCGACATAATCACCTGTTTCAAATTTTGTGTCGATCGGTTGAGGTGTTTCGGATCTGCGCGGGGTCGAATTTTGCCATTCTCCATTGACTTAGCCGGTCGCCATTAACACAGGGCTGCGCTACCGCGCGCCTGTGATGTCGTCTAGATTTACTTGCATTTTATAATCTGACGCCACTTTCAGAATTTTTTCGAGTGTTCCTAGAGCGAAGTCTTGTTTGGTCGGTGACAAAATGATATCCAAAAAACGCACAATTCATTGTAACGTCACTCGCTTCAAACTTTTGCATGGGTTACGGATTTCGTCCTTAAAAGTAGTACACAAAATTTAGCTTGTCATTTCGGACGTTTTGCGCTTTGTTTTGAAAAATACAGTAAAATAGTCATACTTCATCGATCGAACGTTGTTGTAAACGCGCTTTTGCAGTTGTTCGTGAACGGTGAGATGGTACGTACGAACGTGTCCCTGAACGACGGCAACTGGCATCACCTGTGTGTCAGTTGGACCAGTGTTGACGGCGAATGGAAGCTTTATGTCAACGCCACTCAACGTGCCGCCGGACGCAGTCTAGCCACCAACACCTACGTACTCACCGGAGGAACTCTTGTACTCGGTAATAATTTAATAAACCTACATAAGTCTGCCGTATCATAGACCTAGTAACGCCGCATTACAAGTCTTGCCCGTCCATTTGTCTGTCTGCCCCGTACGGGATCCTAACTCGAAAACGAAAAGGCTTACAAAGACCAAAATTCGTGTGAACGTTTTATGCTGTTACTATTTTGCCATTTGCTGTGGGCCGTTTTACGGTCATTTTGACCTTTACATGGGTTAAGCACTGCAGTGATCCAAAACGTATCAAAGCAATTTTTAGAGTTTTGTTTCTACAAACTATAGACGCTCTTGTTGCTTCCTGGCTTTTCAAACAATTATACCCGGATATCATTATCAAGATATTTTGCTATTAAGTAGTTGTGCTGTCAAGACAACTTTGACCCTCTACGGCCTGTCGCTGGACTTCTTGGTCGACAGCGCCTTCGTGTACATCGACCTCGGCACTGGCTGTACCAATGACACGGCTTTCCGCGATTGGCAACCAAGCGTTCGCCGGCGCTGCGGCAAGATCTTGGAGCAGTCTGCCATCAGAAGTGATGTTGTCAGTGTTCTGCGAACATTTAAGACACAACTGAAGACCCGTTCGTTTTTGTCTGTTTCCCATAGATGATTGTAAAGTGACTGAAATGGTGGGTATTTTTCACTTAAAATTTTAACGTAATCAAACGTGATCAAAAGCGCTTGAAGTCAGAATTAGTTGTTGATTGCTGGCGCAGTGGCGCAGCTCAAAGTAACTAGTGCGTATGGTGCTCGTAGGTCAAGAGCAGGATGTGGTGGGCGGAGGGTTCAACGTGGAGGAAAGTTTCGTGGGAGAATTGTCTCAGATGGTGATGTTCGACTACGCGCTGTCTGCCGATGAAGTGGTTGAACTGGCCACGCCTCTCCACGGCCGCTGTGCCGCCGTTTACGGACAGCTGTTGTCATGGACCGACGTTTTGATTGGTCGGCGTCACGGTGACGTCATCGTCGTCAACCAATCACGCTGTCTCGGTGAGCGGAATATGCTGTCATCTCATACGGTGTCGTAATGCGTAGCATACAGTAGAAGGCTGATAAATAAGCAGCGACGCATGTAACTGAGAATAAAGGCCGATTTTCACAAAAATTCAAAAATAGGCTCCACGTTCTATGACAGCAGCACTGAAAATATAGATCCATTATGGGCCTTTTTTCGTTTCCTGTTTTATTTCTAAAACGATAATGTTGATGAAACCAACCACTCGCTGTACTATAGTGGAAATTGTAAGTAAGCGTATCTTAAATTCCATGTTTGGCTGCAAATGCTGAGATTTCATAGTGCACCTTTTAGCAAGACTGACTTAAACTGATTGGAAGACATCGCCCGATGAATACAGAATACTACTGCCATTTATGGTGAAATAAGGATTATAACCAGTATGAAAATATTTCGTGTTGTGTAAATTGATTCAGACGTGAACGAGTGTAAGTGGAACCGCAGCGCGTGTGGATCCGAGGAGCGCTGCGTCGACCTCGTTGGATCGTTCCGCTGTCGACCTTGCTCCAGCAGCCATGATGATGATGATGATGATGTCTGTGGTAGCGCGGCTTGTCGGTCCAACCCTTGCTATCACGGCGGTATCTGTCAGCCACGCCAGCACGGCGGGGGGTACACGTGTCTCTGTAGGTCTGGGTTTACGGGTCCTCGCTGTCAGCATCCGACCAGTACCACAGTTCAACCCTCGCCGTCCGGCGCCGCTAACTGTCAACCAGGGCAATGCTTGAACGGCGGCCGTTGTGAAGTGACATCCGACGGACTCGCTAGGTGTCGCTGTTTGCCGCCGTGGCTTGGACGACATTGCCAGGTCAGATCTTTGCTTAAGTGACTCGACTATATCTTAACTGGTAACATTGATTAACAAAGGCAGAGGTACAGCGTACGCTAATGAGAAGAATCCGTCAACGGCAGCTTGCTTTCCTGGGGCACGTGTTTAGAAAACACGGTCTTTAAAATTTAATGTTGACTAGAAAGATAGAGGGGAGGAGAGCAGGGGGGCGTCAGAGATTGAAGCATCTGGATAGTTTGTGTGCATCGCAGAATTATAACGTGAGCCCAGCACAGCTTATCACGCACACGTGCATGTATTGGCCTAATGCAGCGTTGTAATAACCTTGTACTTGTGAAAACAGGTTTGTGATGGAGAGACTCGCGTAGATCGGCCAGCCCCGTACTGTTGGTTATTTAGCTCATAATTATCATACCTGTCGGTGCTTTATTTACAAAGTACGATTTTTGTTCCCCGTCACCGTCAAGCGACCCCGAGGTCACTGTGAACACCTCTGTGTGATGATGGCAGTGATTGTAAGTGCGTGACGTCATTATGACATCAACAGGTGCTATCAACATAAGTAAGTGGTAGTTATTGCACAGTTATATAGACGTATCCATATACGCAAGACGCAAATTTCACAATGAAGCTACATTGTCACACATATATTAAAGACGCAGTGATTTACAACAGGATGTTGTGACTGAAGGTGCTGTCGATGTTGACGTGTGCTGATGACCCGTGCGCTGATAACGCTACCTGTCTGCCGAGTTCCGACGGTCGTAGTTACACCTGTGATTGTGCGCAGTCTCCGCCAGATGTCGTCCTCGGTCCTGACTGCTATCCACTGCCTCAGACTCCCAGCACTGCTTCCACAAGTTCGTATAGTTCGTTCTTGCTCTTAAAACTTAAAGTTTAAAGTAAACTATAATTTCCGTGGGATTTGGTTTTGGGCAGATGCAGATACCGCCACAACTGCCTAAAACGAAACTGCATGCAATTTTTTAGTTTATTTCTTTTTTTACAAATTCTGGTGTTAGTCTCCAATAATGAAGTTCAACTTTTGCGCTGTTAGTCCTATTTGTTTTCTGTAATTTATATTTATTTATTTAGTTCATTAATGATCGCTGCACGTATAAATCTTGTATTCATTTTTGCTAGACGAGAAACTGAAACTATATCAGTGTTTGTCATTGCTGTCAGGTTTCTGTGCGAGCGTGGACTGCCGTAATGAAGGTACATGTGTAGACAGCCACGCCGGGTTTAGATGCGAGTGTCGCGACGATTTCACAGGAGAATACTGCACCGAGACCAGAAATAAAGGTTTACTGCTTTCTCTTCTCAACTTGCTTTGTTTACATTTCTGTTTCTAGCGGCCACGTCCATTGCAGAAGTTGGTGACTATAGGCGGCTATTTAGCGTAAGATTAGTGTAACGTTCTACTGTATTTTGCTTACAACTTTTTACTGGTTCCGTTACGAAACCGGTATACGATTTGATGCTGACCAAACTGTGATGTTTCGGCACAATTTTGTACGAGCTCAGTACGTTGACGGTTTTTATTTTTCATAGCTTGTCAGAACTAGCCCATTTTGTAAGCGCCAGTCGTGTCGATGGGCTAATCATTTCATTTCACTGTATAGCAGAGCAGAAAATTTAACTTTGATCTTTAATTCAGCATACACTGTGCCACACTCCGACGTTCTTCTTGTGTGCTAAGAGCTGTAGTTTTTGCGTTTTTTAAAATAAGACTTACTTTTGCATACACAGCAGCTGCAGCGGGATGGAAAATGAGTAGTAGCCTACGGGCTACGGGGTGAAGGCCTGATGTGACTGATCGGGGCAGTGGTGTGTCTTCTAGCTGCAAACCGCAGGTCTAGCTTGACGCTGGCAGTGGATGGCTGTATAGTGCGCTGCGGTATCATTAGCTCATGCCAATCAGCTGCCACTTCCGAGATTGTAAAGTGCTTTTGGTTACGACTCATGTAAACAGCGCTATATCAGGTTACGGATTCCAGTTTAATCAACGGCGAATGAGCAAACTAATGTAAAATTTGATCATAACTTCGTAAGATGTGCTGGTCTGCTGGATACCGTGTCAGTCCATTAGGGCAATGAGTATATTTTCAGCTGTTTAATCGTGTTTAGAGACCGAGGCGTATCACGTGGTGCTCACACTGCAGGAGAAATATAACGCTCAGCTGCCGTACAACAGAACGTTTAAAGAAGAGTTCCGAAAACAGGTTTAATATATCGTTTTACTTTATTAAAGTTTACAGATAATTGCTATGTACCTTATTGTTGTCACTTTAAGTGGGTATTTGATCTGAGCTAAACTGAACAGGTGAATTGTTTTACGTAGTTTCAAACATAGAAACAATCAAGTTATTATCTTTTGTCGTCATTCAGCAGTCAGCTCACTCAGCTGGCTGTTTCGTTGGAGAATGCTCATTTTTTTAAGCTTTTGGAATATATTGCCTATATGTGAGAAATTCAACTCGTTCTAAATGACAGTTTTAAACGCTGTTTTAACAAATTAAAAAAATTCCTTGTTTGCTCTTTAGTCTTTGCCAACCCTTGTCACTGTTGTGCATTAGAAACTTTTTGTGCTTTTGCACTATGTACATTTATTGTATTGTATTAAAATTCGATGTTGTATTGTAACATCTCGCATCGCGATCGCATCGTACTTATAACCACGGCTCAAGTTCCATTTTGCAGATTTCGAGTGTCAAGTTGTGGTTATTGTACGTGTCGTCTGTAAGCGAATTATTGCAGTTTTCGTTGTTAATATTTGATGTCTTCCGCTGGCGTCTGGCTGCACGTATATACTTGCCTCGTCGCTCGCCGCTTCCTTCCAACGGATGTTAACGTACATTTCACATTTTCGCTCGTCGTCTCTCTACCCACACGATTGATTGATCTCTGCGTGTTTTTACGTTTTTTATAACTATCCTGTGAACAGTTTCAAGTTATTATAACTAAAAGTATTCAGAGCTTGTTTTATTCTTGACAGTTTATGTGGGTCGCAATAGTTAATAGAGAATCGTGTAAAAACGAATAAAATACTTTTCTGCATGATGATCTGACAGAAAGACCCCAGAAACAACCTCATTTGTTGGCGGAGGACACTATTATAGCGGTACTCTGATCTCTTTATCAACAACAGAAATGATTATGACAATGATGACAATAATAATGATGATAATAGTAAATTAATAACAACGTTGTGTGTTATAGATTCACGATGTGTATCAGAAAGAACTGTCTGAAAGAAACAGCAAATTTTTAACACAAATCAACTCCATCAGGTCAGGTCACGTTAATTAGCATAAAATTAAACATTTATATTTACATGATTGCCATAAATCTGCTGTTTTTTTTCGTTTTGTTTCGCTTTTTATCAGTACACTGTTGACAAATAGGTATAAATAGTAGAAATAGTGATAGTGTGTATTGTTTTAAACAGCCTATTGTTAATGTTTTATTTTGTTTCTAATGAAGTGGATCGTCGGTTGTCGTACAGTGAAGGCAGTGTTCGAGTAGACTTCAATCTGGAACACACCTATTACCTGGATCGCTCGTTCCCGGGCCACGAGGCTCTGCGGCGCATTCTGGTATCCGAGCTAAGCCGTGGGAAACTTGGAATCTACTCCGCTTCCATGGAAAACTTTGTCTTTGAGCACATTGGCCCACTGGCTGAAGGTAACGGTCTTCATTCAATCGGTCGATCTCTAAAATTGTGAATGCTCGTTTTAGCAGAACAGCGTTTAGAATTAGAAGTTAAAAGCAGAAGCGCCATAAAACCTTCGATGGCAAACAGAAGCGCTGGCTGTATTGGTTACGACTCGTCTGGGTAAACAGCAGTGAGCAGATTTCTTTAGCCTTGATCGTTAATTATTCGTATTTGTCGGGGTTCAAAAAAGTTTATCTCTGAACAAAATGGCCGAACTCTTTGTTAAGTTTTAAGCAGTTGGTACGATATACTATACGCTGTGTCCCAAAAACGTCCCACTTGGTCATGGTCCATATCTTTGCCCAAAAAATTAACCAATTTTCAAATTTTTTCTACTGGCACATACTCTGTGTCGCTACACTACCGTGTAAAACATAAACTTTCAAAAATTACTAAAATTACAATGATACATATGCAAAAAATATATATTATAATTTTTATACTAATTTTTATGCAGAAATCAAATTGTGCTTAGTTCCAGATACATTTTTGATGTTTGTAAACAAAAGTCGACGATATTATCACAAATAAAATTTTTAATGCAGTAATGATATAGTGCTACTGTAATGTGCCATTTAGCAATGGAGGCAAGGCATACCAGTTTGAAAAATATAGTTTTCAGAGAATACTGATAAAACATTTGAAGATAAACTGCAAAAGGGAGAGACTGGGCATGTTAATAACAAAGATTTATAAAACAGCAAGCACAACCAAAGGCGTGAGACCGGCAGACTGAAGCATGCACGTACTGAAGAGAATGTGACCACAGCGGATGAACTGGTAGCCCACTAAGGCAGGAAGGCCAGAAACAAACACATCGTTTAACACGCCAGATATCTAAAGGGATGATCTAACACCACTGTGTACATCGTACGGATCATTCACTGTGTTTATTGTCTAACCTGTCTTTCGTTCACCATCATGCTTGCTGCCCATCGTTGTTGGTTTTTCGTACATTTATATTTCACAAGATAGTGTAGCGACGCAGGTAAGGTGTGGTGGGATATTCGATAAGCACTTTATTGCTAATTGTCATGGTCCTAATGGTCTTTGAGTCTAATGTCACGGTCCATGGTTGCTAATTGTGCCAGTGAAAAAAGTTTGAAAATCCGTTAACATTTGGCAAAGATATGGGCAAGAATAAAGTGAGACGTTTTCTTGGGACACAGTGTATATGATGGATGCCTTCTATGATGTTTTGCAACAGTTTATTTCATCGTTCGAGAACTGATCTGTCTCGGAACGCTGACTCGCGTTAGAAAACAAGACAACATAATTAGCTGAGGATAAAAATTTATTTTTCGTCTATCTTTTTGCTTATTATTCTCGACGTCTTTTTCTCTCGTGCTTGCTCTTGTCTGCTGCGCACGCAATATTTTTCGGATACAAACGCTGGAAGACACGATCCACTTTACGACCGATACATCAGTGATCAAACTGTGTTTACTGCGTTTAACACGAACGTCAGTTTAATATGGATAGCGTTGCATGTCTCTCTAAAGTTTTGGGCGTGGTTCACCGATAACTTCGTTGCCCACGAAGTGGAGGAATAACGGACTTGAAATTACTAAGAGCTGACTGGGTTTTGGCATCAGAAAGTTTATTTCTGAGGCCAAGAATGCACCCAAGTCGTTTGTGATTGGAGCTCAACCCCTGACCCCGCTGCATGGCGATAGCGCTAATACGACGCTCCCCAGAACCCAGATTTCTGATTGGCTGACATTAGATCTGCCCTGTCGCCATCACTTTGGTTAAAATGGTTAAATGCTATAGCTGTTCATAGGAAACCCATCTCAGAACTACGGAGCGTCACCCGCCGTATGGGATCACAGTGTTACCTGACACCCGACACAGGTGAACGCGCCCCGCCTTAACCTTAACGGTACTCGATTTACAGATTTACCTATCCCGGAGGGGATGGAAGGCTGAGTTGACTTAGGCGGCTGGTTACATACCGAGATGTTTTACCTGCCCGCAGGCAGTCACCTATCCATGTACTAACCCGGCCCGGCGTAGAGCAACTTCGTTGATCGGTCACAACGCGTTACCGTTACGCCACGCCACCAACCCGTGTTTGTCCCCTAAATGTCGGATATAAGGCAACGCCGCTAGTGAGGTGTTTTTGTTCTGTTTATAACATCATTCTGATAAACGGATTATAGTCAAAATCGATCTGCGACACGTTCGCGCCTGCAAGCCGTTAGCGCCAACTGAATTAGAGATGCGACGGGACTCGGTGTCGACCGACGAAAATCGATATCGATACCGATACCACGCCCACGAGCAGTATTGACGTTTAGGTCAAAATAATCGCCTTTCAGCTAGACAGGCGATGAGATATATTGGGAGACGTGTACAGGGTCGAAGGAGCGGTCGATTTGTAAATCTACAAGCAACAAACCACGATGACAGGCTATATACTCCGGCCTTATCGCCCGTAAACAAAGAGATTGTCTGGCGTCGAATTGATTCTTGGCCGAGCCTGTTTGAGTAGAGATGTGTCATGTGACAAAAAGTGTTCGACTCGATTCGATGTCAACGTAACAGCCCAGAACTTAATGCACGTGAAGTTGCTAAGAACGGAATTTCAACCCGTAATTATTGTCTCGCAATGGGACATACAGCTCCGGGCGGACTCACGTTTAGTTATGAGCTAAATTTCTAATTTTATTTTATTTCATTTATTTGAAGCTTGACACTAAACTTTGTTTTTGCCAGTATTACAAGGATAAGTTCAAAAACTAATGTCTGCAACGAGGATGCACGTAAACGCCAAATGAAGTGTTGTAATTTCAAGCGTTATCTGCAAGAAGGGTATTACTTAGAACACTATGATACTACTGTCAGCCTGTTGCGTATTTTTCTACATTTTTTTCGTACATGGCCTATTACGGAAAATAGTCTGGGCTCAATGCCGTCATATTGCGCGGCCGATCTTTGACTTTTGAGCTGAAAATTGGCACACCGGTTCTCTTGCACGTTTACATCCATTTAAATTTTTCTACTTCTTTTTGTTTTTCGACTTCGGAAGCCCAACTTGACAGACAGACGGACGGACGGGTGGGCAAGATTCGTAATGCGCCCTATTAGGTCGGCATTGTAATAGTTCCGGATCTCCTTGGAATCTTTAGAAACTAGTGCATCGTGGCTGAGTTCAGCATGGATGTGTGTGTGAGAGTGAGTGGCCTATGCCTGTGTGTGATGATGTGATCTGTAGGCAGCCATGCAGAGTCGATTGAGCACGCGTTGTACAGTGCCATAGCGACGCTGGTCGTCTTCATCGTCGTCGTGGCCACCGTGCTCTTGGTCGTCATCGGCCGCCGGCGCCAGCGACACCGACGCCGCAAGCTGTAAATGCGTTTCCGCTCATCCTGTATCTACGACCATCTAGAGCTGGGCAGAGTACTCGAATATGTTCGGAATTGTTTCTATCATTTCACATCCACATAGTCATGCTCGTGATATAGGTTGAGTTATTGGGATATACGTGAAATATTCCGATTATCTACGTATCGTTGAAGTTTTGTACCGCTGATAGTGACTGATCTAGCGGCACTAATCTGAACTAGAAACGTTGTTGCTGTAATCCTGCCTTACTTATAACGGGTGGGCCGGTATATGCATTGCATACCCTCGGTCACTACTGTCACGTTCATTAATTAAGTAGCATAATTTGGGTCTATTTCATACTTTTTGCTTACTGTAATTGCAAATACAGCGCTGGCATATTGTGCGGTTGTCCGCCTAGCTAAGCATTGCGCCGTTTACACAATCGAGCAAACATCGAGCAAACGTCGAGCAGACATCGAGCAAACATCAAGCAGTCCTGATGGAACCCGCCCCCTGGCTTAAGTGTAGGCCTAGGCTTAGCCCACAGCTGATCACGTGTTATATAGGCCTTCCAATTACAACCCGCCCGCCCTCCTAATTAGCATGCTAATTACCATAGCTCCTCGAGCTAGCTGGATGAATGCTACGAGCAGACATCATAATTATATGGGATGTCGTATAAGATTATATGGGATGGGATGTCAGTAGACGTCGAACAATTAGCACGTGTATTTTGAATACATTTGCTCGACGTTTGCTCGATGTTTGCTCGATCGTGTAAACGGGGTATAACTCTAATCTAATTCTAACAGTCTAACTGTACTCTGATCTTTGATTTCGAGCTAAAAATTGATTGAAAATTGCGATTTCTTTTGTTTTGGGGAAGGTTTCTGATTGTTCTGCGCTTTTTTGTTATCGTGTTACGATCCGGTACGTGACAGACAGACAGGCAGACGGACAGATAAGACTCTAGTTGGACTGCCGCACAATAGATGGTGTTTGCGGTTAGTACGTTATGGACTAGTAAAGTGTAATAATTTCTTGTAGGCTGAATGCGCCAAACAACGCGATGCGGGAGCCGGTGAGAATCAGTAACCCGATGTACAACGCCGACTACAGGATGACAGAACTACAGCGTCAGCAGCTGCAGCATCAGAGGTGTCTCAGTTCAGAAGGCGAGTGATGAAATATAAATGTGTACGTGTCGTCTGATGTCGACTGGACGAATAGCTAAGTCTGTCCTTCAGGAACTTGGCAAAACACTGTTCAATGTTTCAAAGGTGTCGTACATGCAACCATTTCCGCTGGCTTATGTGTTCTCTAAAGGTAACAAAGGTCATCAGCAGTAACGTTAATGAATCACACAGTAGAGTACACGTATTTTTTACACTACAATGTCCGACGATAATTGTATAATGTTTGTTTGCTTCGTGTCACGTAATAGTAATGGTACTATGATCGTAAAAACCATGAAACATTATAAGCTACTTTATTAAGACATTTGCTGGCTAAATGTTTGAATTTTTCAGCACGCATTAATGTGAATGGTAAGCGCGCACCGTGTTAATCGCACCGTTCACTGTTTGATGAAAATTTCGTTTTACTTCTCACTCAGATTCTGTTTTAGTCACGAATCGCATGTTTTTAAGAAACGGGACTTTATTTCAGCTTTGCGTCATTTATACTCTTAGGTGCCTTTGAGAACTCTGTTCAAGGGGCGATTTACAAATTTACAGATTTGGGTAATTGACAGTTGATACTGTTGTTTATGTTTATGTTGCCATGTGTTTTTAAACTGCACGGTACGGTAGGCCTACTGAATTAAAAGGAGAAATAAAGTTAATTAATTCGTGTTTACGGTTGTTGTGTAGAGAGCGTATACTGCGAACCCCGGGACGTTGCTCCTTACGCCACGTCCGAGGACTCGGACAAGGACAGCGTCGGATCGTCGGACCTCGCTGCTGGGGCGGGGCGTCAGCGTGGTCGACCTACTGGAACCTGGAGGGACCGCCAGAGCATTCCTCTGCCGCCGAAACCGGACGAGTTGAGGACTTCACCTCCGCCGCCTTACTACCCAGTGAGACTACCGCCACCCCCAGTGCCACCGCCAGTGCCCGCCCCTCGCCTGCACGGCTACGTCAATGACGACGACCACGCGGCGAGTTGCTACTTCCAACCACTCAGCGATGACGAGGTACCACCGCAGAAGCGCAAATTCCATTTTCGAAAGTTTGATGAATTTTGTGAAATTTAATAAAACCATAGTTTGATGGAAATTTGAAAACGGGGTTTTGAAATACCTTTGTAAGAATTTATGAAGTTTAGAAAACTTTCAAATTTTGTTAAATTTTTTCTTGGAAATATTTCGAAACTCACTTTCCCGAAATCGTCGTTGAAATTTTTCATTTGTTTCATTTCAGTTTAGCCTGTAATAAATTGCAAAAATGTTAATCAGTCAAATGTTAATCAAGCAGAGAGTGATTGCAATGTGATAGTCTTCACAGACTGTGCAATAATGATTGAACGTAGTATCCCCACTTATCTGAAAAATACCTATAATTTTTTTCTTGAAATATTTTACATTTTTCGACTTTTTGAAAATTTTATTATGGAACTAACTACTTTTAATGAACGTTTTACGCTGAGTGAAAAAATCTGGTGAAATTGTTCTTCGTCTGTAGGTCCGACTGGTGCAGGGCAGCGCCAGCACCCGGGCGGCTGCGGCAGACAACCCGGCATTCGAGCCGCCGACAGAGAACGTTTACTTGGAGGGACGCCGAGATGACGTCAACGTCGACGACGACGACAGAGGAGCGGATGTTATGGAGCTCAAAGACTTGACTGTGCCTGCTGGCGAGGGTACGACTCAGAGCGGCGCTGAACTTGCCGACCAAACGACGACTGAACGACGACCGGATGTAGTCTATGCCATACGCCGCGACTCACCGATCGACCAGCTGGTCACGTGACGACATCGCTGTGTTCACCTAGCGGACTTACTGCGAACTATGGACGAAGAGATCGCACCGATGTGCCAAGTTATGAACGTTCAACGTTTCGCTACCACAGCGTCAAGTCGATGCGTTGCACGACGGAACGGCCGAGGCTCATAGAGCCCGCGCCCGTGGGTCCACACTACACCTTGTCCCAAAAAAAACTAAGCAGATTTGTTTTTGTCAGAACTGCGTCAAATTTCCACCGATTTTGATAATTTTTGGCAGAAAGATGGCAAACGAACCAAATATATGCGAGGTGCACTCATTTTCCACCTCACCTAATTTGCGTCATCACCTTACCGTGTTAAACGCAAATGTTCCAAATTGCTACATAACGCCGAATGTTGTTATCTGCAATAAACTTTTA
>Ga0209367_1001035_pt1 | contig 32415 bp, 19 predicted proteins | sample WorMetLIZISLAND2_FD_187412 | JGI IMG/M metagenome (GOLD analysis project Ga0209367, IMG submission 187412) | Marine gutless worms symbiont microbial communities from Max Planck institute for Marine Microbiology, Germany - Olavius geniculatus... ...
ATCAAAGTCACGTGGCCCGAACTCAAATGCACTGGCATACGCCGAACGCGCATTGTCGACTTAGGGTAGGTCAACATGAGCGCCTATAACTTTGTTCGTAGTGGACAAAATTTTACAAAATTTTTTTTGTTCAACGCCAAAAGGATCGTTCTCGTCAACGCCGTTTAAATCTTGTTGCTATCTTCATCGGTTCCAGAGATATTTGTGCTCAAACTTGAAAGTTGTTGTAAATTGCACCGATTTTTGCACGTTTTTTGCCCTCCCAAATTTTAAGGAAGGCGGTGCCCCCAAAAGTTGTACTTGCGTTAACACCCCCACCTAGAGCCGCGTCAAGTGCCAAAGTTTCGTCGGGCTACACCCCCTAACTCCAAAGTTATAAGCGCTCATTTATTGCATTTTAAGCCAATTTTTGACCCCTCATTGAAAAAAAATTGTAAGGGGGACCCGTCCCCGGTGGGGGGTGCGCAAGTAAGACTTGGTCATTCTCTAGCGCGTGTAAAAATTTGGGGGTGCAGCATCCCCAAGGGCCGAAATATGGTCTTCCGAAAAATGCGACTTAGGGTAGGTCAAAATGAGCGCTTATAACTTTGTTCGTAGTGAACAGAATTTCATAACATTTTTTTTGTTCAACGCCCAAATTATCTTTCTCATCAACGCCATTTAGATTTTGTCACTATCTTCATCGGTTTCAGAGACATTCGCGGTCAAACTCGAAAGTTGTCGAAAAACGTACTAAATTTTGGACGTTTTTTGCCCTCCCAAATTTTAAGGGGGGCGGTGCCCCCAAATTTAGTACTTGCGTTAACACCCCAACCTAGAGCCGCGTCACGTGCCAAAGTTTTGTCAGGCTATACCCCCTAACTCCGAAATTATAAACGCTCCTTTATTGCATTTTAAGCCAATTTTTGACTCCCCTTTGAAAAAAGTTGTAAGGGGGCCCCTGTCCCCGGTGGGTGGTGCGCTAGTAAGACTTGGTGATTCTCTAGCGCGTGTAAAAATTTTGGGGTGCAGCATCCCCTAGGGGCCGAAATACGGTCTTCCGAAAAATGCGCTTTCAGTGGGTACAATTTCACATCTAAATCTCTAAGGTCACTCGATCAAACTTCACCGGACTTGTTTCGCCTAACGCAGGAGGAATCACGGTAGACGGAATAAAAATCCGATTTTGAATATATTCATCCGTTTCGGAGATATTCGCCGCCGAACTTCAAAGTCGTCCGAAATCAGGCCAAATTTTGCATGTTTTTGGCCGCTGAAATTTTTTTGGGGTGTGCCCACCAAAATTTTGGACCGGCATTATAAAATTCGGCCTAGTACTGACCACCGTGCAAAATTTCACGCCGGTCGGCCCACGCATCTCAGAGATCTCGCAAGTGGAGAAAAAAAACATCAGGGGTAAAACATAAGTCCGCTCCGCAAGTTATCGCTTTCGGGCGGACTAATTAATCAACTGCGCTGCACTTGACTTTCATTGCAGTTCATTTCGTTTGAGTTCCTTTCATTTCTGTTGCTCCGAACACACCTTAAGTGACATTATCTACACTGAACGCTAACAAATGCGAATAATCTCCCTTGCGCCTGTTCCTCACCACTTTCCATGGCCACAGAGCAAAGGGTTTTGCAGAAAGGGTTTGTTGTAAGGGGGTTTGTTGTTTTAACACTTCCACAGCAGAAGGCAAGAGGAATCGGCAGAGAGCGACTGGTCGGCCGGCTTTGCAGCGTTGTTCCAGCACCTATATCCAGTTCCACCACTGACAATGATCAGCGCCTTGCCCGACTGCACGTGGACGAGGCTGGATGCTACCATCGACGGACAGGCCGGCACCACCAGGCGCCGGTACGAAGTGTTGGTAGAGGTTCCAGGCTGGTTGTTGGACAAAGACTCCGGTAGGCTTGGACTGTCTGGTGACAAGGTCTCGAGGAATGAGGTCTCGTGACAGGGTGCCATGTAAACATCATCCATGGTGGCGGCATTGTTGTTTTCGCCATTTGACGTCTGTCGGCTGAATTCCGTTGCAGCGACAATGTTGTCTTCGACGGCACTTGCAGTCTGCTGCTGCCGAAAGTCTTTCGGCCTCTGGGGCAGCTGGCGCAGTCGGGCCCGCACATCAGCGCGACCACGCGTGATCACGTTTGACAGCCGGCTGATGACGCGGTTTGTCGCTGGGTGGTTCGGTCGACGCAGTACGACGCTCCTCGTCACCATCGAATGAGGCGGGGGATTTGCGAGGACTTCGGAGTCCAGATCGGCATCGATTCCCTTCAGCAGGCTGCCATAGAGGTCCGACATGCTGCTACCGTAGTCCTCAGAGGTGTCGTCATGCTGTTCATTCAAATCGTTTGAAGCGAGCCGTAGATCGGGTGTTGAGACCCACGACGGCTGTTGGCTCCGCGGTGCTGACCCCGGCAGTGGCTGTTCATCCTCATTTGGTGTCACACTACCGCCACTGCTGCTGTTATTCACCGGGGTCCTCGGCAGCGGTCCTTCTGATGCTGTTAGCGTGGAATCGATGGACCTCGACCCAGCAGTGGACACCATGTGACACTGGACGGCGGACAGGAAATGCACGGCGCCGGCCTGGGCGTGGTAAGACACCGTCGGTCTGCCGCGCACCTGAGGCATGCCCTCCAGACGTGGCAGGGAAATGGTCAGCACGAAGCCGGCACTCGTTCCAACCCAGAGCAGTCCGCTCTCAGACAGCATGCACGTGATATGCTGTGGTGTGCTCGCAGCGGCCGTACCTTGGCCTGAAATGAAGATGACAGAACAAGAACTGCAGCAAGCTGTGCACAATGAGACAAACTAACATTAACTCTGGTCAGCTTAAACGGCTGCTGAAGACATTTTTGTTCAGGTGTTGAGAGCGTGACACATTGTGGCTAAATGTTAAATTGTGGCCCCCAGTCATTTTAGTTACTTACATACTTACTAACTGCCTAACTTAATGGCTCCGACAGTCGATTATGAAACCAAAATTCCACTTACTCTGACTTGTTGTAGATGAGACCAAATCAAAAGTCTACGGCAAATTCACAGCGAGCTGCAAATTGCATGTCCATGAAAAAATGTAATTGGATACACAAAATCTTAAGATGCCAAAATTGCTTGCATAGCAGTTGCCCTCTGCCTCCCAACCACAACTCCACTGCGCCCAATCCAACCCATTTCAACTAAAATAACTAACAGGCCGGACCCAGCCCAGCCCAACTTGTGCATAAGTCTGAGATCGCAGGTGTGTAGCCAGAAAAGTTCAAGCAAACCCCACCTCTCACCGGCTGAAACTCGGAAATTCTGCGTAAAAATTACGAGAAACAATAACACCAGATGCAATTTGCGAGCTCAAAATTTACGAAAATGCAGGAGTTTCCGGTTGTGACTTTGGCTCGAACCCCCTGCGGGATCTTAGAGTGTTCGCCAGACCCCATAGCTGGACTAATGGAGGGCACTTCGTAAACCAAGAAAAGGCAAAGGGAAAAAGTGAAGTGGTCGAGCCCCCCCCCAACCCCACCCGAGAAAAGTGTGGCTACAAGCCCAGATCAGTCAAACAAATGCAACACACCATTCAATGTGAGTGTGATGGCAGATGCCACGTTAATGTCCTGAAGATATTCCAGCGTCTCGAGATGATAAAGCTGTATGACCGAACGTTCTCTGAGAGACACCATCAAACCAACACCGGCCTTCACCATGCACTCAATGACCTCACTGCCAGACTCCCGACATAGCTCCCTTGATGTCTGTTGACATTGTCACATTATGACTTACAACTTACAACTACTTTTACAACAACAACTACTACTACTAGTACAGGGTGGTCCAAAAAAACGGCACAAAGTTAATGACACCAGAATTTTGCAACCATATGTCGTAAAGTCATATGGTTTTCAGCAAAATGTTCCCAAAGAAATTCTTTACATGACCGAAGTTTGTATTTGAATACATCAGTTAAATATTCTTTGTTATTGCCGCTGGCAGTTGAACTATGCAAAAACACTTTTACCCTCGACACCGCGGTTCATAAAAACGTGCCACTTTTATTTTTTCAATAGATCCGTGAAACATTGGCCAATTTTAGTAATTTTTGGCATGCGACATTAAAAAAAAACTTGATGTAAAAATGTCTGCAGTTTTGGCCAACTCACCCTAAGGCTGTCGCTACACTACCTTGTGAAATGCAGAAGTCGTATTTTGACCATTAACAACAATGAATTCACAGCTCAGAAAATTACTGAGACCGCAAAATCATTGAATATTTGTTGATTCATCTTTATTTTAAAATTCTCAGTCAACAAACTAAAATGATACTTCAAGAGCGAGTGAGCTGCTTGAGTCATGCAGTTACTGAACGTGCTGTTGGCAAATGGTGTCAACGTCTACCGCTTGCGTTTGTGCTGCAGAAGGACATTTTGAGCACATGCTGAAATGAAGATGATGTAATACGATACATGAGATTTTTCTGAGTGATGATAATTGCTAATTGCGTTTGTCGCTATTCAGTTAATAATTTCTGAGCCGACGCATACGCTACCGATAGGAATTCATTGTTGTCAATGGCCAAACAGCGACTTCTGTATTTCACATGGTAGTGTAGCAACAGCGTTAAGGCGAGGAGGCCAAAACTAAAGACCTTTGTGTCAAATTTCTTCCTAATGTCGCACACCAAAACTGATTGAAATCGGTCAATGTTTCACAGAGCTATTGAAAAAATAATAGTAGCAAGTTTTTATGGACCAAGGTACACTGAAGGTAATTCTGTTTTTCAGTAGTTCACTTGCCAGCGGTAAAACAAAGAATATTTAATTGCTGCATTTAAACACTGACTTTAGTCATGTAAAGAATTTCTTTCAGAACATTTTGCTAAAAACCGCATGACTCTGTGATGTACGGTTGCAAAATTATGGTGCCATAAACTTTGTGCCATTCTTTTGGACCACCCTGTTTGCACTCAATGACCAGACTGTGTGGCTCACAATATAGCTCCCTCGACGTCTGTCGACCCATTATCACACAGAAATAATCAGACAGGCTTGTCATGAAATTATTCAAAACTAAGAATACAAAAACAATTAGACTCTCACCACAGACATTTAATCTGTGAATCACCTGACTTTATAACTGAAAAAAAGCAGTAAAAAAGGCTCCAGAAAAGTACAACGAACGTTTCAGTCATGATCGGTATGACGAATAAAAAATCTAGTAAAAGTCATGCACTGCAGTCAAATGCAGCATAATTTCAAAAATGGTCAAGATTTAAGTAAATTAGGCAAAGAAGATTCAAATGTACTGCGCTGATATGCAAGTGCTACACTTTTAGTAAACTAATTAAATCCAAAACTTTTGACATATCACATGCCTTTCCACCACTGACTGTTGCTAAGTTATCAACACTCAAAAATAGTCCAGTATTTTTTTGGCCCAACCTTGGCCAGAGAGTGAGTTAATGAACAACGTTTTATCAAGAGAAAACAAACCTTTGTGATGACAAGTTTGTTTGATGATAATGATGATGATGACGCTGCTACGGATATGATGTGAATAGATGACTCACAGGCTGCCCACATCTCATGACTGACAGCCAGCAAACACGACACACTAGCGACACCTAGAGACAGCCTTTCTCTACCCTTGGCTTTCCATACTCCACCTACACAACCCACATAGCAACACTTAAGCTCACAACACACCGTCGATAAACTTTTCTACAAAGGAAACATGCGAAAGTTTCTTATGCAAGTTTCCTGATATAAGTTCTTGTACAAAAAATTCACAGAAAACACAGCCGACCAATCAGACCAGTGGTGTCATATGTTAAAAACCAAGTTGCACCAAAAAATGATATTGGCTAAATATGTGTAGAATGTAACACTAATTAATAATATGCTGATCAATTGAAATGAAAACATCACTTTGAACTAATTTTCAGAGAAATATGTTGTGTCAGCCGAACGCAACCAAACGTGCCACAGTACTGCTGACGTCATTTGCAGGATGCTTAGCATTTGATAAAGCCATCTAGCGCTTTAGAAGAGTTTCGTAAACCAGTGTGACTTGGCCTTTAAAAACATTCCAGAGGAATGGTAGAGAGAAAAGAAAGTTGCAATTTTGCCACAAACAGTTGCTAATTCCCAACAGCAAAAATAGAGGTGCCAGAAGAACTTTCAATTTGCCATCTTAATTTCCCCCCCCCCAAAAAAAATTTTTAGCCCTGAATTAAATTGTATTTTTCAGAGATGTTCCACCAAAAAAATTCTGCTCCCCTGCAATGATGGCAACGAATCTGAAAGCTGCTGTTCTGTAACCTCAACATAAGACCCTCAGAGCTTCGACGGTGTGGCGACTGGGGATTGAAACCCATGTTCTGAAATACCTGGGGCATGGGGAAACCCAGACATTTTGCCAAACTTGAAACCCAAATTTGGGCAGTCTGCTAAACCCGCGGATTTTGGGTTTGCATTTTTGCACTAAGAGCGCTGTGTATAATAGAGTATTATACCATATATGATAACAGCAAACATGTTTCTGACTAGTTGTCATTAGCATACCATCAACGCCAGCTCCTTCTCAGCCCTTGTGACAGTCAGATTATTCCAATCTTTGAATTCCCACTACATTGCTCACTGTTATGCTTTCTAGCCAGCGGGTTCATGTATTTAACAGCAATTATGAGAATATACCAGCCACAGATGGCAAATTTCATTTAATTTGTGGTTTAACTTCTATATGATCGCCACCTTCCCAAAACCAAACCTGACACAAAACCCAGGTTAGAAGGCTTTCCAAACCCGGCTTTCCGAGTTTAAAATCCCTAGTGGTAACTGACTAAGCTCATTCACTCCATGACCAGACATAAAACATGCTTGCGCAAACAATTCCCATAAGTTCGTTTTCAGAAACCTACCTAACCTGGAATAACTGCAACAAACCTGGTTAGTTAAGATCAGTTAAACAAGAAATTGACCTTACTAGCAGCAGCAGCAGCAGTAATAGTATTGTTCTTGTAGCAGTAGTTGTAGTTGTAATAATAAGTAATAATAAGTAGTATAAAAACCTTTGTCACGACAGCAGATGTGCAACGCTCCAGTCTTCAGTCCAAGGTAGACACGACCGCCAAGGTATTTCATACAAGACACTTTGCCATCAACCTTGAAGCTCAGTTTCTTCAAACTACGATCATCCTCAATAACTGGACAGATCACGATCCTGTTTTACAAGCCGCATACCCACAAACACTGAGCATGATCGAAGTCAAAGGAAACATCCTTAACGCCAACCCCAAAAAATCTGGGGGCATCAATATCTGAACATTCTGTAAAAATTTTACTAAAATTGGACCATGCAAACACAAACTACAAGCCAGCGAAGTTATGAGTACACGTAAAGGTATACTGGAGTGGAGTGTAAAAATTTACAGTCCCAAACTGGCAGAGATGATGCCATTGACTGTGGCAAGCCAGACAAATTTGCAGAGTAAATAAATAAGTATTCAAGTACATGTAACGACAACGTAACTTACATAGTATAATTTATTCGAATACCAAACCTTTCATCTTCGGTGGCTAGCCAGACGGTCTGGTCAGCAAATGCAAACTTGTCGCTGGAGATTGTGTGACAGCCGGGAACAGTCTCAGCCGCAGTGACAGTGACATCGGGCAGAGTGAAGGACTCTATGACGCAGGGCTGATTGGTGTGAAGTGACACGATTGACACCTGACAACTACCACCACTGCTGTCGCACACCCACAAGTGCTGTACGCCGACACCGACCGCCAGATCGGTCGTCGATAACGTCACACGTGTTGCTACCAGACGGCTAGCATGATGTCCCTGTGTAATTAGCGAAAACATCAGTGTGGTGACAGTTACAGCAAATTTAGGGTAGCAGTTATGGGTTAGCCATACAATGACACCAATGGCTAGATCGGTTGTTGATAATGTGACCCACATTGATACCAAACAACTAGCAATAACCCATGTCACCGGACGACAGTTAGGGTAGATTCAGAGTGGCAATTAGGGATTTTAGAAATTAACCCTATAGTGTCACCAATAGCAGGATCAGTTGTCAATAAAAAACAAACAGTTATATTATTACTATATTATTATAATGTGACACATTAATAACAGACAACTAAAAAAATCTCTAACAAACGAAACAGCAATGTGTCACTGAATGTCTACTTTAGAGTACAGTTAGGGTGACAGTTAGGGTAGATTTAAGGGAGAGTTAAGTCAGCAGTTAGGGGGTTAACCCTATAATGTCACAAAAGGCTAGATCACTTGTTAACAATGTGACAAACGTTAATATCAGATGTCTGATGCAGCATACAGCCACATGGTAAATTCTCAAATACGAAAAATAATCTACAAAAAGAGATACAATGGTTCCACAAAATAAGAACTCACCACATCTTTTGATTTCTTTTTTGATTTCAAAAATTTCTACGCACAACAAAAACACCAATCATTCAATATCCACTACTGTACATGTATACTGCATCTCAACAACCGAACCCAGTTACATTTTTAAATAGCTCAATCCAAAATTTAATATAAAAAATCATCATTTAATCAGCATTCAGAAACATTTGTTACTTTGTAATAAACCTTAAGAACAAACCCGATAGCTCAGGTTTTCCTGCAGCATGCACAGAAGAGGCATATCCGTATTATAATACTCCAATAAAACAGCAATGTCAAACATAAAATTTTTAAGACATCAAACAACTAACAATTACGAACAGCATAGTCAGAAATTACAATAAATGTTTTTAAAAATGATGCCCTTTTGCACGGACACCTGGAGACGTCTTCTCCATTCCTCACATTCGAAGACTGACTGTTTCATATGCACACACTAATTCTGAGCATATAGTGCTCAGTTTATTGCCCTTCTATATGCATACTATTTGTACGATATTATAATAAAACTAAAAGGTGCTCATAACAGTGCATATCTCCACCAAATGAAGTGATCTAAACATCACTAAAACGACTAGTACTACTAGAACGAAGACGATAATGAAAACAACACAAACACTGTGACGGAACAAATCAGCATGCACGACGGCATTGCTATCGTGACTTCATGCCACAGTGCTGCTCCTATGGTGGTGTGACGTCACGATAGCAATGACATCATGCATGCTAAGTCACGGATGTGCACACACAGATACACAGACAAAGCAATTACTTGATCTCCGCCAGTTCACTACCTTCACTTTGATGGAGATCGTAAACACGAACCGTATGCATAAAATCGTCTTAGTTTACGCCAAGACTAGCAGCTACGTCAGGACTGACAAGTCCGAGACTAATCGACAAAGTTAGTCGGTATGCAGAAAGACGGCGTAGCGGTCGGACTAGCAAGTCTCGGCATAGTTGATGTCGGGTAATTTCGTCCCGGAATTTCCTAGCATGAAGTCGCCCATTCTCGCGTTGACGCATGCATGGTAGGCGCGCTGGCAAAAATTCTCACCTGCTGCTCTGCTGCGGCCACAGGCCGTACATTAATATTCATGATGTCTGTGGCTTAAGCTCATTACAGCTACACAAGCAGTAGAAATGTGCGACACAAAAAATGTGCAAACAAAATCAGGCAACATGCCTCGACTTTTAATACTGAAATTGTGATAGTAATATATACTGGCTAACCAAGTCTTGAATGATGCAAGATGTCATAGCAAGTGCCATAATTTTGTCGATAATAAACTTATTTACGCCGGACTAAACAAGTTACACCTGGTAGCGAGGGAGACAAACTTTAGTCCCTTATTTACACCCAAACTAGCGATAAGTCGCCGTTATGCATACCAACTTAACAGTTAGTCCGTCGTAACTCGGACTTAGTCCAAGACTAAAGTTACGACTTTGCTACGCATACAGCGCCAAATGTGTCACTTTCTACGTGACCCAATATCGTTACTAACCTTAGCGATATCTTTGCTGCTTCCACTACTGGTGACTGGCAGAAAGTTGATAAAAAGCGGTAGTTTAGTACAGCATGTCTGTTCAGACTCAGGCACACTCCAAGCTGGGTGATTCCTCGGCTCTGTTTTTACATTACATTCAACGAAAAGACATCAATAAATTCAATGGCCATTAATAGGCTCCAAAAGATTTCTTTCTGACAAAAAACACTGACGAAATGACGAAAACTGGCAGTCGTGACGAAAATGTTGACTTTTGATGAAATTTGCTAAAATTTTCACTTTTTGAGAAACGAAAAATGGCATTTTTGGCAGCAAAATTATTTGGAGCCAATCTATCATAACAAGCACTCAATTTTGAATGGCGGAAAAATATAAAAATTCCAGAATCTTCGCAAAATTTTTAAAAAAACTTGCACTTTTTGACAAATAAAAAAGGTGCAAGCTAAAAGCCTTGAAACTGTTTTGGCAAAACTTAGTAAAGTGAGTTAAGAGCAGTTAAAAAGTTAAAGTTAAAAGGTTTTTCAAATGGTGAAAAATAGCAAAATTCAAGATTCTGAGCAAAATTTTTGACAAAATTTGCATTTTTTGACAAACGAAAAATGACATTTTTGGCAGCAAAATCCTTTGGACCTAGCCATTGATCAAGCATCTACAGGGTGTCTCAATACATAATGGCAGCAACAGAGTTTCATCGTTATTTCCACAAAATGGAAAAGTTTCCCATAGTCAACAGGACACTCCCACAGCTCTGTAACCCATTTGTTAGTCGTTTGCTAGCTCAGTTATATGGGTAGGAGGCCACATCTCTCCCACATACTGCTGTAATCTTCCTGATAATTATGATGGTACCAAATTATGCCGATTGGTGACTCAGGTACATTTGTGTTACCTAGTAGAGGAATGGCCAAGAGTCAAAGTCGCAATATAACCATTACATCACCAAGTCATTTCCATAACTACTAAACATTTAAAAACCAAACTTTTCCCAGCAATACCATCAACAGTGATATGGATATCGAATATTTTTCTTCATATGAAACACTACTACACCGTGGGCCATAAAAAATGTGGCACTTTACTTTTGTCCACATCTTCATCAATTATTGACTGATTTTCAAAATTCTTTCACTGGCACAATCAGCAGGCAATTTGCAATAATGCAACTATTATATTTCCCACCACACAGTAAATGCGTCTTTGCACTACCTTGTGAAATATAAAGGTAAGCAAAAACTAACAATAATAACACAAAATTAGGTAAATGAAAAAAAACACTTCAGACCAACATTGCGATAAATGATCCGCATGACACTAGACTGTGTTAGACCCACACAGTTTAGTGTCATACAGGCCATTCACTGCAATGTTGGTCTGAAGTGTTCTTCTGTCAATTTTACCAGAATGTTTGTTATTATCATTATCAATGCACATTACATGGATATTTCACAAGATACTGTAGAGACACACTTATGGTGTGGTGGAATATGAAATAAGCATGGTATTGCAAACTGTCTGCAAAGTGTACAGTGTACATACTGCTGACCAGTGAAAGAATTTTGAAAATCGATCAATAACTGGTGAAAATATAGACAAAAGCAAAGTGCCACATTTTTTGGCCCACCCTGTACATTTGCAAGCACAACTACAACTGCAACTACAACTACAACTACTACGACAAAAAGATTGGACTAAAGACAGTATGTGAATCATCAAAGACAAGTTGTTTGTAGCTAGGATTAACAGTCAACAGACCTAAGGCAAGTTTGACATTCTGTAGTTCAAGCAGCCAGTCATGTTTAGCCGACACACTAGCCGCTTGCAGTGTAATGACACCTCTACAATCAAACAACAACAGTCGTAGTAGTAACAGCAGTGGCTTGTAGTGTACACTGTATACAACAACTACTAGTAAAGCCCAAATTCCATTACGCCGACTTTGCGACAAAGTTTGTAACAAAGTCTGCGAAAAAGACTGCAATGACATCTGCAGACTTTCACGGTTTGTGTCTGTGACTTTCGCTGAAACTCCCCCACAGGACTTTGTCGCCAACTTTCCACGTGCGCTGTCACAGACGAAATTCCATTTGAACGAACAAATGCGTTTGTTGCGAACTTGTCATGAACTTTGTCGCAACCATCTCGACTAATTGGGCAACTTCTGGCAGCCGTTGGCACCCGATAATTTGGTTTTGGCGCCTGGCGCCGTGCTTGTACTTTTTGGGCTACTGGCGACTATGCGACTACAAAAGTGCCATTTTTCACCATCGGTTTTGCTGCCATGAATTCTGAAATGTCTGACAACCACGACCTTTTGACCTTTACATTAAACAGCCAATCAGCTTGTAGGTGAGAGTACTGAACTAGCATAACCAACCATGTGAGTGGGTCAATTCAGCCTCCTACCCTCAGCAGCATTAGAGGTTAATTTAACAATATGCACTATATAAAATTACATTTTACTTACTTTACTTACTTACTTATGAGCTGAAGGCCTAGTGTGGCTGATTACAGTAGTGGTATGCACTGCGCATCCAATCGTTTGTGGCATAAACAATGAATGGCTGCATAGTGTTCATTAGCTCATGTCAATCAGCTGCCAGTTGCTCCGAGATTGCAAAACACTTTCGGTCAAGTCTGATGTACTAACCAGGCAAATAGTGCTACACAAAGTACTGGACTTCACCTTTATTTTACTTTTGCCTCCAGCAGTAGTAGTGATGGTGACAATAACAAAACTGCTTCCGCACCTACGATTCGAACTTCTGTTTTGACATATGGCGCGTTACAAATGCAGACTACTTACTTACTAACTTACTTAACTAAACACTGTGCTAGCACATATTGATTATCACAGGTTATGGACTTCTCTTTCATTGTTTGCATACTACATGTTATTTACGAACGCTCACTTGATTTTGACAAATTGCAATAAACAAAATAAGCGATGATAAAAATGATGATTAGTAGTAGTAGTACTTTAGTGTAGTAGTTTACCTGGCAGGAATGGAGAGGGTTATGATGCAGCGATCAACATCGCATTTCTGTCTGATCATCAGATGCAAACTTTTCATCACTCCACACAGTGCAGAGCCCGAAAAACCCTGCATCAGCAGTACGACACTAGCACTATAGTAAAAGTAGTAATAGAATAGCAGTGACTTGCATCTAAAACCCAATCTAGTTCATGATTACACGGACGTGACACAATATGTGTAAATGGCAGGTTTCTGTGTAATTGTCAATAGCTGTGAAATCACATGCAATACAAAGACTGATATTTACCATCGCCAAGGAGGTTGTTTTTGCCGGTTTTTGTTTGTTTGTTTGTTTGTCTGTTTGTCTGCATCAACTGGAAAAGTTATGGACGGATCTTTCTGAAATTTTGAGGGTATGTCGGGCATGGCATAAACTACAAGCGATTTAATTTTGGGGGTGATCCGGCAGGAATCCTGGATTCTGGATCACCTTGAAATTTTCGTTGCCATTGCATTAAAGGGGGCATAAGCGAAACCACTGGCAAAGCGAATATGGTGACGCCACCTGGTGAATAACATTGCCTTGACGGAGGTACCTGCGGGCTATAACTGCTTTCTAGTTTTTTCTGTATTTTAGGTTATCTCTGAATGTTTAGTGCACAATAACAGTCATTCACAAAAAATGCTTGCATACTATATTAAACTGATTGACTTCTTGCATAGTTGACTGTAGTGCTGCCGAATCTGCCATACAACGTACACGCATCTTGCCACTCACGTTTCACTTAATTTGGGCACGTGTAGCAAGAAAAATTACAACAATTTCAAGCCATTTTAACCTTTCCATGTAATCTCCATGTAATTTACATTTTCCTTCAACAATACCTGTGTAATTTGCATTTTTCTCCATGAATTAGGTTGGGCCCCATTTGTGTCAAAATGATTACAATATTTAACTCACGATCAAGGTCAGGGGTTTGACCCTGGTATTATCTGGACGGTGATTGGCTGCGGACAGAAAAACCACCTCGGTACATAACCAACACCAAAATCAACTCAGCCTTCCATCCCTCCGGGGTAGGTAAATCAAGTACCGGCCTTTCTGACTGGGTTTCACCTGTGCCGCATGATGGGTAACACTGTGTGTGATGCCATATGGCAGGTGATGCTCCGTAGCTCTAACAAGGGTTCCCACCTGCTCTTTATAGCAGCAGTAGTAATAGTAACCTCATATTGCAGTTGATTTTGTCCACTCAATTATTCAAATGTTTCCAGTATGTAATAATAGTAGTAGTGGTAGTAGACTAGTAGTAGTAGTAACCTCATACTGCAGTCGCAGTTGTCCAGTCAGCTGCTCAATAGTCTCCAGTATATTGAGATCATGCAGCATGTCATCCAGTTCTTTGCGGTATGGGTTCTGTTCACTCGGTGTCGCCACTGGACCACACGTTTCCCTAGCCGCTGTGTTTACATAATGATAATAGTAAATAACTACAGCTGCCAAAATAACCGATTAATCACATGACATATCATTAGAAGTTTTTACAGACTAATAAAAACTTTAATCCTCAAAATTTTGACCAAAGTGATGTCAATAAACACACGAAAAGTAGAGTAGACATAATGACATCGTAAAAAGCATCCGAGTCATCGCAGTCATCTGCTTCTGTGTAAAAGTCAACATTTTACACTGACCATGACCATGTGCGCAGGATCGATGCACTTGATCAGTGGTGTCTGAGAATGCTGCTAGGAATCAATTGGCAACAGCATGTGCTCAACGACGAAGCCAGAAGGTTAACCAAGCAATCCCATCTCTCAGCCATAGTCCAGTCAAGGCGCATGTCCCTGTTTGGACACACTGCATGAATGCCTGATGAAACAGATGCAAAACAGATCTTAACAGCTTCCCCGCTGGAAACTGGAGGAGACCACGGATGAAAACCATTCAGCAGGATCTGAAATCCAGCGACCTCAATATGGACAATGCAGTTGACCTGGCTCAGAACCGTCCACTCTAGAGACTGATGTCCACATTCGGCTCTACGCACTCTTAGTGGTGCTTGCCAGAAAAAAAGAAGAAGATGAAACTAAGTAAATAAAAAAAAAACACTCAACAACTGTTCCTCAGTTCATCTCTGAGAGCTTATAGCTCAATAACTGCAAAATTAACTTAGGAAGAAAATGCATTTTTAGCAACTGCCACTGTTAGCTTCTGGGTTGATGGCGTGGCGTAGCAGTAACGCGTCTGATCAAATCAACGAAGCTACTGCACGCCGGGCCCAGTTAGTACTGCAACGGGTGACTGCCTGCGGGCAGGTGGTAAACCATCTCTGTATGTAACCAGCCGCCTAGGTCAACTCAGCCTTCCATCCCTCCGGGGTAGGTAAATCGATGAACCGAGAAGAGGGGTCCTACCAACTTCCACACATCTATGATTACTTACTGTCTGCCACAGCGACACCTGGTGGACAGTCGTTCAGACGAAGGCAGCAGCGGTTGCCAAAACGTCAACAAAAACAATAATAAAAGGTTGTAATGTGATGAATTTATTATAACTTGTTAATACCTGACTTAGCCTGTGCAGCAAGCTTGCTAGCATCGACCACTGGGGCTCTGTAAAGAGATGGCAAACTGGGGTCAAGAATGTCCACAGACTTCATAGGAACACTCCAGGCCAGCTCGTACCTGTCAGATGTTGACCCAGCGTCCCTATCATCACATGTAGTAACAACAACTACAACAACAACTGCAAGTACAACAACAATTACTACTACTATTACAATTACTAACAGCGGCGTCGTGAGTTTAAAAAGTAGATGGGGGTAGGAATTTGCAATTTTCCGAGAGATACTACAAATTTCCAACGGAATTCCACCAGACAGAATTGTGGGTGCTCAAAATTTTCATTTCACTCCTTCCTCAATTTCTCCAAAATTAGGAGATCCAGCCCCCAAATTTTGCATTTTTGAACTTCGGACCACAAAGAAATTTTCATACAAAATTCCGACGGCCAAAAATTTGGGATGGGCAATGCCAAAATGCCACTGATTATCACTATTCATAGTTTTATAAAAAAAATGTCGTCACTATTATGCAAGTTACTTTCCTAAAACAAGGTTAGTGCTTTCCTACATATTTATCTCTGTCAAGTCAAGGCAGTGAACAGAAAAGAATGCATTTATCGTTAATCAATCAACTTTTCTGTCATTTTGCCTGTGTGTCTGTGCCTACTGCACCTGCTGTCCTCCGATAGACAGCACTCTGAAATAATTGACTGTCTGGAGGATAACAGAGCTGATTATTAGCACTACCAATATTGATAATTACATATGCACACATACAATAAAGTTCTAGCAATTTTAGACTTAGCTCGTTTTTTGTGCATTGTGTTTCTGTAAGGTTAAACTTACTGTTTCATTATTATCTGTTTGTGTGCATTCTGCCTGGAAAGGCCGTCCCCAAAATGACCTATACTGTGTCGGGCGGGACGTTAAACTCTAATCACTTACTCACTCACTCTGTGTTCAGCGGCGTGACACTGTAATAACAATCACGTCATGACGTCATCGACAGATTGTGTATTGTCTGTGACATCATTAGCAGTAACACTGGCAGCAACAGTGGCCAGTGCTACAACTTAATAGCTATACTATAAACTATTAAAAATTATTTAATTAGACCTATTTTACACAAAAACTTCAGAAAATGCAGTTAAATTACTCATTTCGTAAAAATTCACCTGCCAAAAGATACACACTCTCACGAGCACCTTTTTAGTTTCCTAAGATTTTTCTAAGATATTTAGAAATGCAGATATTTTGTAAGACAAAAAATCTTCCACAAAGATATTCCTAAAAGTTTGGAAAATGCAGCTCTGTAAAACCGGCCCTGAGTGATATAAAAACTAGAGCTGGGATTAATCGATTCAAATCAATTCGAAGAATCGATTCGGCAAAACGAATCAAACTCGAGCTTATTTCGATCTGACCCACCAATTTAATAAAGTACTCAATCCAAGTACCATTTGCAAACTCGTGTTTCTGTGTTCTGCGTGCGCGCGTTCGCGTTGCACATGACTTCGTTAGTCTCAGTTCACTTTGTCACGAGCTTTCCGAAAGCACAAACAGTGACCTGCAGTGACGTTAACCCTCTCTTCCGTGACTCCGAAAGCACAAACGGTGATCTGCAGTGACGTTAACCCTCTCTTCCGTGACATGATTTTTCTACGTAAAGCTTTCAATTGATTTTTCGGAATTAATCTACTATCGATAGTAGACTAAAAAAAGTAGGCCTACGATAGCATGATATTGGAGTTGCAAATTGCAACTCAGAATTTATGAAAGACTTAGAGCATCAGTGTACAGTGGCGTATTGGGTCAAAACAGTAGGTGGAGCAGGAGGTTGCAATTTTCTGTTTGACACTGCAAACTTTCGATAGAATTCCCTAAAAGCTGTTAATTTTTAACACACGATATTGTGGGTGCTGAAAATTAAAACTCTGCTTTGAGATTTTTCTAAAATGAAAGTTTCAGGCAAAAATTTTGCATTTTTGAACCACAATTTTCTAACAAAATTTTATGACAAATTTTCAACAGCTGAAAATTTAAGGCAGGCAACGACCCCCTCTTTCTTTTGTCCCCTTGCCATGACGTCATTGCCAGTGAATCAAATCGAATCAAAATTCTTTTGAATTAAATCGGATTTGACGTCAGCCGAATCAACCACCTCTAATAAAAACATAATTATTAACATAAAAATGGTGCTGCTGACTTGGCGACTGGTTTGGTGCAGATGAGGTGACTGTTGAGCATAAACAGACGACGAGGCTTCGGATTTGCTTCACCGTTCTTATGCTTCTGAATACAAACAAATTACACCAGCGACAATATTATACAAACTACGCCAACGACGACAGTTGCTTTCAAAGCCCCATGTGGATAAATTTGTATAAAATTTGGCACAGGGGGGTTGCATCATGGACGTAGTAGTCAACTGTATTAAATTTTCTCTGTAAATTGGTTTAGGAGTTGCAAATTTGTAAAGAGTTGAATTTTGCAATTCTCCATTGACTTAGGCTACTGCATGGCTATGATATACACACTACTGATCTGTGACAATAATGACGATGATAAACTGAAAACAATGAAAATACAGACAAGACACTTCTGCTGCTGCTGCTATTGCTACTACTACTACCTACATGTACACCTTAGACAATATCACTGTGCCAGACCATGTAAAAAACAAAAGATAAAAAGAAGAATAATTAATTGTCATATTCAGGCACTGGCCTTTGTCGTGTAATCAATTTCTTTCTAAACATTTTGCTCAATACCGCATGACTCTATGACATACGGTTACTAAATGATGGCACCATAAACTTTGTGCTGTTTTTCTGGAACAACCTGTAGATATCGTCCGACTGCTGACTAACTGTCTTCAATGCCATCTGACTAGACTAACAAATCAGACATGCTTATACAGACCATTCCGCCTGCTACTGCTATTAGTAGTACTTACGACTTCGACAATGTCGTCGTGTCGGACCATGTAGACATCATCTGGCTGCTGATCGATGGTCTTAAGTGACATCTGGGACAGCAGTCGCGTTGCCTCCAGCCTGTTCTCACTGTCACGTTTAGTCTCGTTCAGACGATGTGTCAAAGTGTCCAGTTCTGTTAAAGCTATCTGCAGCTGCAGACGATCTGGGTGGTCTTTTGGAGTCAACTTTAGCAGGTCCTGATCACACACAGATAGTAGTAGTAGTGCTAGCAGTAGTAGTTGTTGTAGTTGTAGTTGTAGAACAGTAGCTGTAGCAACAACAGCAGCAGCAGCAGCAGTAGTAGCTGTTGTAGTAGTAGTAGTAGTAGTAGTAGTAGTAGTAGTAGTAGTAGTAATAGTATTAGTAGTAGTAGTCAACGCTCTATTGTAGCTGGAAAAGATCTGGGTGGTCATTGCATGTCAAGTCCTGAGGCCAAGTTTTCAAAACTTCTTAGGAAGAACTTCGAAAAATTTCCTGAAAAAAGATGCAGATTTTCGAAACTTGTTTGAAATATGTCATTCAAAGAATTTAAGATCTTCCAAAGAGATCTTACATCTTGAAAAAAATGTAACTCTAAAAATAGCACATAAGAGACAAGAATGAGTACATAATTAAACATTAACAAATGTCTGAACTATGAAAAATGTCTGAATTATGAAAACTGTGAGCACAATATCTGACCTGTAGTAGCATGATGAACTGCGGAAATCTCTGCACCGGTTTCACCATCAGACCAAACAGTGAAAGTCGATCTGGCGACGACTCCAACTTTTGCTGTGCAAACACCACGGTCACATGTTGAGTTTTCAGCAGTGGCCAAATGCACATACCCCAGTAAATCACTTGCACTAATACTGACAACAAAAAACGGCCAAAGTAATTTAGCAAGAAGCGGAATCACTGTTCAATGCTGCCTATCACCCGGCAAATCACAAATCATCTTGAGTCAAAAACAATTGCATGATTTGGCTGGAGTTAAATATACTCCAAATTTTCCTTATCTCCAAAGGATTAAGGAATAAGGACCCAAATCTAATGCAAGCATACCAGCCAAATGACATCTAAACCCGTCGGCTGGTTTGACCAGAGTGTACGAATGTGACAGACGACAGACCACACTACGGAAAAAGTGCAGGAATAGTTGGAATTGCTTGCAGCAGCAGCAATTACACTCAATTGATAGCAAAACGTTAAGTTACGCAAAAAGCCTGAATTACAGAATTACAACAGTAAACTATCATGGAACAACAAAAGATTCATGAAACACGTTTTCAGTGCAAGTAATCTACAAGACAGGTAAATTACAAGTTCAAATCATTAAACACAATGGCGTCCATGTGTGCAATACAAAATCACACACAAATGCTATGTGGTAGTATTTTCATGCCACTGAAAAAAAAACTTAGTTACTTACTTACAACTGCAATGTATTTCTGCAATTTGCACGAAGCTTGAGTCTACAAGTGTCACTTCTGAAGAGAAAAAGTGATGGTAGAAAGTAACCTTGAGAAATTCGGCAAAAGTGGGCTTGGAGTGAGCATTTTTCCTTGCCCTCTGCATTGCTAGTGAGAAGTTGTTGACAAACGAACTGTAGACTTCAAATACGATTGACTTAGAAAACTACAACAGCACCAATCATGCACTCGCATGGACAACACATTTTCACCAGAGCTGGGATTTGCAACACAGCGCTATTGCTACCACCAAAGAGTTTAACGAAAGCTGGTAATGATTTTTTAAAGAAATTAGCTCTTAAATTTTTTTCGAAAACTTAACAATTAATTAATCATTAATTTTGATTAACACCAACAGTGGTTATTTCACTTGACACAGTGTTCAACAAGATGACCCTTCACTGCAATGATTAAGGCAATAAACATTTTGGAAACTGTACGATCACTCGATTAGTGTAAAATTATATATATGTTTTTATGTCCCTCTTATGTCCCTTTTTATGTGCAATATTCACACTGTGCAAATTACCGAAGCAGTGAAGATGTTTCCAATCTTCTCGCACGTGTCCCACAGTTTGACAGCCTCTGAAAGTTCAATGTCAAACTGGTTGTGACAGTGCAAAATGTCCGAGACTTTGTGAAAGATGATCCGCACCGAACGCTTGCTGACTAGACGTGCCTTGGGGTCAAGCAACGGCTTCTCATAGTCCTACAATATACAACACAACTACTGCTACAACTACAACAACTACTACTACAACAATGACTACAACAACAACTACTACTAGAACAAATATTGCTACTGAACAGTGAACACTTGCTGATTAGATGAGCATTGTGGTCAAGCAATGGCTTCTCATAATCCTATTAACACCCAACGATCTACTACTACAACTACTACAACTAGTACTACAACAACAACTACAACAACATCTATTACAAGTTCTACTGCTGAGTGTTTGCTAATTAGATGCAACCTGGGCTCAAGTCATGACTTTCCATAGTCGTATTAACATCCACAAATCTACTACTACAACAACTTCTACAACTACAACAACTACTACCGTACTACTACAACAACAACTAATACTACTAAAACAACAACTACTACTAAACGTTTGCTGATTACTTCAGTCTTGGGGTTAAGTAGTGGCTTCTCATAGTCCTACAATGGGATCTAGGATTGAAACATTTGTAATCCTGGGATCCCGTTTTCGATATTAGGCTTACAGACTGATTGTTACAAAATTCAGTATTCCCAATAAACTCACTTTGTGCACAGGAGGTAGTAGACTCTTATGAAAGGTATTTGGAAATGACTGTGACCATTGAAATATGAATTATAGTGCACAGCAAGGAACAGGACTTTTGCACGCATGATTTAGTAAATGGCTAGATTTGTTATTTGTATCATTTAACACTCAAAGTACCGGTAGTACAATTTTAACAAATTTCTGCAATCCCAAAATCCTGGGATTAAAATGCTGCTAATTCTGGGATTTGGGATTGGCAAAAATAGCCGGAATCCCAGGATTCCAGGATTTGGGATCCCAGGATTGCAATCCTCAATAATATATTCCACAGTGTAATGTATGCTTGCCTCACAAAGTCGTCTCAGAGACTCCACGTAGCATTTCTCACTAGCGACCATTGTACCAACAATCTGACGACGCTTTGCCTACAGCATTCAGCACACAACAACAAATCAGGTGTGTGCATAGAGAATCGTTTTATGCAGCTTCATTTGATTTCAGTATTTGGCCCACCGTCAAGTCAAGCCTTAAGTACAACGTGTCATCCGTCTGTCTGTAATGCATGTATTATGGCTAAACGATATGTTGTAAGAGCTCAGTGTTATTTCCGTCGGATGAAGTTGGTGGCGTGGCGTAGTTGGTAACGCGTTTTGGCTGAAACAAAGTTACTCTACGCCAGGCCCAATTAGTACTGCGATGGGTGACTGCCTGCGGGCAGGTAAACCATCTCGGTGCGAAGCCTGCCGCTAGGTTGACTCAGCCTTCTACCCTCCGTCGGACGGTAAAATGAGTAGTAACTCATTTACATGAGTTACGGAAAAAAAATGAGTTACGAAAGGTGGGGACCTTGGTACAGCTGACTGGGGTTGCCTAGCCGGCCGCTGCGCCAACCTGTGTCTGCAGGCTGCACACGGTGGCCGTGCGGCAGGCGGCTCTGGTTAGTGACGAAAGCGCGTTAGAGGCGTGCGCGTGCTTGCGACGATGCGCTATACAAATTGACGACCTTTACCTTTTACCTTTGACGACAAATTCCTAAAAGCTGTCAGTCATAACCATGTCTCTATCTTCAGGGGTTTGGCTGCAATTTTGAATGCACAGTTGCTGCCTGCAGCCATCTTCCACAAGCGCCAAATAACCGATCATATCCTAGCACTGATTGTAGCGTTCGACATAGCAGCATCACCATAATGTGTATAGTATGGGACCATATACACTCTGGGAAATCGCTTTCTTTCTGCAACCAAAAGTCGGATACTTGCCTTCGAACATAGGCAGTACAGTCAGCTCAACCCACCTTAGCGACAGCTGGCCTTCTTGTTAAATAATTTTTTCAGTTCAGAATCGTCATGGGCTTGGTTTCATTAAATAATATCTGAATTTAGTTTCAGTTCAAAACTGGCATTTCAGTTAACTAGTCAACTACACTATGGAATCGATTTACACAATATCATTAACTTTGTACAAAATTAAATATGTATATTGGCTTTCCACCTTAGGTGCATACATATGCACTTAACTTGTTGACTACAATTCTCATGGACAGCTGATCAGGTGATTTTGCAAATTAATGCTACAGAAAACCAACCCAACTGTTATCTCAACTATGACCTTTTTGAGCCGTGAAATCAACACATCTGGTTACTTACTTGAACGGGCGACAATCCATGTGGAGCAGGTGGCAGTTCGGTGAGCGGATGTCTTTGTAATGTTCTCAGAATCTCATCGATGACCTGAACTTCATCCTTCTCAAGTTCCTCGAAGGAGTCGTCATTGGCAGACTGTGGTCGCAACTTCTGCGTGCTTAGCCGTGATGCGATCTTGTCAATCATCGCCGCTGGTGACATCTGCACAATAAATAAACTAAAATGCAAGAGCCAGAACAGCACAAACCTTCGCAGACCCGTAGAGAGCCCATGTTCGAGGGAATCTTACATCATGGAAAGCACAGGGCAGGGACTGGAAGAGGGTCGCCTCCTCCTATTAGCAGGGGTCCAGCGGTATGACCCCAGAAATTTTTTTGGAAACTGAAACGTCCGTGAGCAAATATTTTTGTATACAACAGCAGAAAAAAATGAACACAATGAGGACGTAATACTCTGAAAAGTGTTTCGAGTTTGGACTGCAGTGAGATATAAGCAATGAGATGTGTAGACGTTTTGGACATTAGGGGTGTCTGGTCTGGTCTTCAGACCCCCAAGACCCCCAGGGCTAGCTACGAGCCTAAGTTCGCCGAGAACGGCGCTGCCACCTGGGGAACAAAACAGACCAATACTGCAGGCGTTCATATTTTCCAAATCCAGACTCAGTATCCTTGGATCCAGATCCTGAAAAAAACGCCACCATAATCTGACTGGTTGGACTTGGACCACTCTGCACATCGAAATCCGTTCATAATGTGCTGAGTGAGATACGCAGCAAACTGTCACGCTAAATCTTACAGAATCATGAATAATGTACCAGAATCCACGATAAAACATTGAATCTCCCCCTCTCAGGGCCGGATTAACGCATAGGCCAACTAGGCCACGGCCTGGGGCACGCAGTTTTAGGGGCCCCACGCTAAGCTGCACTAATTATGATCAGCTGATTCTCTGGAAAATAAGCCAGTCGAAACCGTTACCACCAGATGTCATATTTTGAGGCTAAATGCACCAAATTCGATTTCCATTGGGGCTCATAGCGCTCCCTAGTCTCTCTAGCTGAATTTAACTTTTAAGGGGTCACACACATCGGAATATAACCTACAGACTGACATTTTCCAAAATTCGGGCTAAACGATAGATGGTTTACTGTAATTTATACTTCATGTGTAATGAGAATCCACAAAATATTTGAGCTTAGGGCCGCTCAATGCATTAATTCGGTCCAGCCCACCCCTCCACAGAATTCCATCAGAATCCGTTCGTAATTTTTTTCTCGTAATTTTCGAGTTAGCCAGCCGACAGAAAGAAGTACGTACACCCTGTCGGCTGTCAGTCACATTACTTCCTCTTTCGGCGAAGGCAGCGATAACAAATTTAGTTCAGCGAATTCGACACACTAGAACTAATAGGACGCTAGTTTCCATTTTCCACGCACCAATTCTTGTCACATTTGTCAAGCACAACACGAAGGCATGCAGTCTTACCATACCCGATGTTTCACAAGTTTCAGTCACTGACTGCAAATTTTAATCCCAAAGACGCGGGAATTATGGAACTTTCGTTCACTGGAACTTTCGCTCCTGAAGTCTTAAGTTCCACAGTCCACATCATTTTCGCTCTGTGAGCGAAAGTTCCAGGAAGCCAAAGTACGTGGTAACGAACGTTCCAGTTACCCACACGCGGAAGTAGCGTTCAATCTCGAAAGCGGACTGTTTGCAGCGCATTCAATATCTTTCACGATCACGAAAAAATCTCCGTGTGCAAAAGAAAATCCGTCAACGAACACGCGTATAAACTGACGTGTGTTCACAGAAATCGGTCGTTCACAAAACTCGGTCGCCCGACGGGCCAACGACAGACTAAGAAGTGTACGCAGAGACGGAAGTGTACTGAAGTGGCCCAGAGCGTCAGTGGCAAATCTAGAAATTTGGAATAAAGAGAAAGGGGATGGGCTGGGATATGAGAGCCACTCCCCAGAAAATTGTTGAAAATTTTATGCAAAAATAATGCATCTTCGTGCAAAATTTCCACTAGTTTTAAGATGCATCCAGTAAACAGGGGGGAGGGCGGCCGCCGCCCCCTTGAATCCGCCACTGCAAAGGGTGAAAACTAGTTCCGAATTTTATGTGCGGCCGTCTTAGGGGTTCAACCAATCAACGCCCGATGGCCAGTTCAGTTAAGTAAATTGTTCGCTTTACCTGACACAAATACCACAAAAGTATAGGTCTACTATAACCCAGTATACAAACTGATGCATAAGTTGATGTATAACAGACAGGCCATGCAGCTCTACAGCTGACGGGAGCTGCCTGGCCCGGATGTACAGTGATGATGTAAAATCTGCGACAGGCAGAGAGAGATGGGAACATTAAGGTAGACTATCAGTACTTAGGCCCAAACTACACTTGCTTTGATTAGTCGGTAATTTGCTATGCAACATGCAGCACGATAAAGCAAAAATTTTACAACAAATCCCATCTTTGAAAAAAGGTTTATTTTCAACAAGCCCAACGCGATCGGTATTATTGGGGTTTGTTGGTATTTCGCTTTTTCCGAACATAGAACTAGATGACTTTTGGGTTTTTCGTGGGTTTTCTGTTATACTCTCAGTCAGGTCGCCATTAAGCGGTTATTACTTGGATGGGTAACTATCTACAAACAGGTAAACCATCTAGGCATATAACCAACACCAAGGTGAACTCAGCCTTCCATCCTCCGGGGTAGGTAAATCGAGTACCGGCTTTTCTGGCTGGAATTAAAGCAGAGCACGTTCATCTGTGTCGGATGGTGGCATGTAATACTGTGTGATCCCATATGGCAAGTAATGCTCTGTAGGTCTGTGATAGTGGGTTTCCCATAAAGAACTTCACACGGATACTTAAGTTCACAACGGTCGACTTAGTGGAGTTTGGTAATATATAGGCCTACGGTCAGCTATTGCTGCTGCTGTTACTGCTGAGACAGCCTGCCAATCTGATCACTGTAGGCCTACAGTCTACACTAGAGTGCAGCAAGCCTGGGCATTATTATATGCAGTTTAATTGACAGCTGTACAGGACCTAGAGCAAGACAGCAACACTACGCAATGTAAACTAAGTCTGACGTGGGTATGGAGACTCCCATGGGAATTCCCACGGATATGGGTATGGGAAATATAACCATATCGCCATGACAACCCTTGTACAAACTCGCCTCAGCAAACCGAGCATTGCCCCGCCTTAACTGCAACCACGCATGCCGCTACTCGATTTACATATCCCGTAGGGACATAAGGTTGAGTTGGCATGATATGCAGCTATAGACACCTTTTACCTTTAAAGTGTTAAGACTACCATTTGCCACTGACGTCGCCAAAGCCAAAGGTCAAGGGATTTGCGTAACCTAATTCCCCACGAGCTCATAAGTCAGTTCGTTAAAAAAATAACCAGGTCAGCATGTCAGTTCAGTTCAGTTACGTCGCTGTGTATACGCACCTTAAGACGGAAAAAAGAACGAGTTCTGCGTAACAGCACAGATCCTGCTATTCACAATTCAGAACTGCTCGCATACTGAACAAGACGACACTGGCTGTTAGCTGTACATGCTCATAAATTATAATAGGTTTTATCTACCATCGGCTGTGTTGCAAATCACGAAGATCACGAACGCAAAGCATCTTGGGTATACGTAGGCCTAGCAATTTTCGTTCATCTTATTTGTCTGATGGCAAGAAACCCTGTGCGGCTACGATAGCAGTCAGACAAAACTCAATAAACCCAGTGCAGTGAAGATGCTCGCCTATCGATAACCATACGTCGATTATCAGACGTCTCACGCCAAATTTGGTTTTTTTTGTTGGCATCTATAAATGCGCAGAAGATAATAGCGACGACTGTCTTAAGCCCGCTGCTGGAAGAAAACAGCTTGGTACTACCTAAGGTGCGTACAGAGCGACGTAACTGAACTGAACTGAAACGGTTTAGTTTTTGTTGAACTGACCAATGGACAAGCAGGGCGAGCCCACTGGTCATTGGTTGACACGTACGTGAGCGTAGCGAAGTAGTCATCGACGCCGTTAATCGGTGCCTACTGTAATGCATTACTGCTTGCGCGTTGGTCAGTTTTGCGAAAAACTAAACCAGGTCAGTTCAGTTTGGTCGCTCTGTAAGCATATTGCAAACCAAAGTTCTTGCATACCGTCCACAGCCGACACTGTAGCGACGAACATGGCTTGGCATATACCTTCACACCCGGTGGTTAGGACGTTGAACTTGCTATCACGAGGTCGTGAGTTCCACTCCTGGTCGGGTCGCTAACAAATGGTAACTACTTGAACGGCTAACTGTCGGCAGCTCTGAGTTGGGTTTCCCACGAAGAACTCCACCGTTTAACCATTTTACCGTAATCCAATCAACTGTTCTGTTCAGATATTCCGTCAACGTATACTGGTGGCGCATTGACTCGCGTGGTGGAAAAGGGAACACGAAAGTTGTGAGTGCACCCCATAACTTCTAAAGCGATTTTAGGGGTCCTAATTTTAAGGGGAGGGAGAAGAAATGGGAAGGAAGGAGAGAGGGATAACGGGAAGAGAGGAAAGGAAAAGGCAAGGGAGGGGATGGGAGAGAAAGAAATTAGCGGTGCACGGGATCCAGAATCTTCAGATCCAGCCGGATCTAGATCCAGGCCAGATCTTGCATTTGAGGATAAGGCCGGGATCCGGCTGGGACAGATCCAGATCCACAAAATCCGCTGGATATCTGGCTGAATCCAGATGTGGATCCGGTACACCAGAGAAGAAAATCACTTTCTCGCTTTCCGCCATAAACTATTAACTATTATATAGAGAAGGCGATGAACCTCACCACGGACTGTCCGTCGGTTACTGCTGTGGTCTTTGGCCAGGATATGCGCGCAGCGGCGGCGGGTATCTTTCGCCGGAACAGATCCTTGGTTCTGTTGACGACACGTTCGACGCCGCTGCTGCCCTGACTGGTCTGACTTTGGCCACCAATGCTTCCCCGCTCATCATTATCATCATCACCACAGTAGTCGTAGTTGTCGTATTCTTCTTCGAACTCGGAAGAGCTCCAACCGTTGTCATCGTCCGCCATGCTGTTGTCGCCGCCAACGTTCTCGTAAATGTTCTCGTCCCGATGACGATCACCGGACATCGATCCTGCACAGAACACCATCAGCTCAGCGGCGTAGCCAAGGGCTGGGCGCCAGCGGGCAGATAAGACCACATAAGCACACTTTTAAACTACACTAAATGTGCCAATTTCGTTAGTTGATTCTCAAGGAAATGACTAAAACTGTTGCCAACATATCTCATATTTGAAAGTAACAATCAGTGGCAGCTTTAAGCCCGGGCCGGGAGGGCACAGGCCCCCAGTTTTGCTCCAGCCTCCCCCCGTTTCGTGGCCACCCATGATTTTTTTGCAATGACAACACAAATATCTGACTTTTTTGCATACCAAATTTTAGAAAAATGAGCAAATTCGCAGCTTCCATTGAATGTCCAAGAAACAAAAGTGCTTCAGCTTCAGGGGGCTTCGCCCCTGTCCCCCACCAAGAACTCTGCCCCTGGACCCCGCTGGGGGCTCCGACTCCAGACCCCCGTTGTAGGCTCGAGCTACCGTGCTCGCCATGGGGCCGTTCCAGATGTTGAGGACTAGAACCGTCACTGGTTAAAATGCACCAGATACGATTTCAAAAGATCACAACACTCATCCAGACCTTAGCTGGATTTTAGGGGCCCTACTTCCAAGGTAAGGGAGGAAAAGAAAAAAAGTTACAGAGTAAGGAAAGAAAAAGGTTTGGAAGAAAGAAAAGAAAACAAAGAAGAAAGGAGAGAGGAAAAAAGGCGCGGCCACCAATTCACATTTCTGGTTACGGCAATGCATCAGCCATATCTTTCAAAGTAAGTAAGCCATTTAAACAGTGGTATGATTATGAGCCGGACGGTGTTCAGGCCGTTCAGTCAACCCAACTGGGGTCCCCAACAATGCCGAAGACAAAAAGGCAATGGGCCCAGGCCCCGCAATAGCCGGGTACAAGTTTTTTTATTAAAACAGATAATGGGAATCTGGAAAATAGTTAAAACTGTTGCCACCGGATCTCATATTTTAAGGCTTTAATGCACCAAATTCAACTCAGTTCATCATTTTTGCTGCGTTCGACGTGTAATCGATCGTAGTTGTAAACGCGGTTTTCCTTTTATCGATATCTCTATCCGTTCTTCAGATACATGCGACCAAATTCCAAAGTTCTTCGAAAACGCGCAAACTGTCAATGTTGGGTAGGTCGAAATAAGCAAACACAATTTTGTGGTTAGTGAACCCAAGTCTTCCAATTTTTCTGCATTTAACGAGGAATGGATAATAGTTGAAAACGAGGTTAACCGCTTGTCGATTCATTCCAGAGATATTCGTGCTCAAAGTCGAAAGTTGTCTTAAATTGCGCCGAATTTTGAACGTTTTTTGCCTTCCTAAATTTTAAGGGGCGGTGCCCCCCAAATTTTATACACGGGTTAACACCCCCATCCAGCAGCACAACACGTGGTAAAGTTTCATTAGGCTAATCCTCTTAGCGCCAAAGTTCTAGTGGCTTATGCGCTGCATTTTAAGCCAATTTTTGACCCCCCCCTTTGAAAAAAATTGTTGGGGGAACCCCATTCCCTGTGGGGTGTAGGCTAGCAAGACTTAAGCATTCTATAACGCGTGTAAAAATTTCGGCACGCAACACCCCCTAGAGGCCGAAATATGTTCTTCCGAAAAAGTCGATTTTCAGGGTACAATTGCACCTCTAAATCTCCGTGATTAGTGGACCAAAGTTCACCGAACTTTTTGCGTTGAACGCGGGAGAGAACGCTGTCTTCCATCAGGTTTTCTGATTTTGGATATCTCTATCCGTTCCGGAGATATTAGCGCTCAAACTGGAAAAGTGTCCGAAATCGGGCGAAATTTAGCATGTTTTCCCCCCAATTTTTTTTTTGGGGGGGAGACCCCAAATTTTTGGACAGGCATTTATAAACTGAACATGCTTCCGAACATGTGGTAAAATTTCCTGGAGATCGGCCCACGGACCTCGGAGATCTCGCGATGAAAAAAAATAATAAAGAAACAGCAGTAAAACATACGGCCTTCCGGGAACTACCGTTCCGGGCGGCCTAATTATGTCTCTGTGCATCTGTGAAAGCTTATAGCTCAATAACACAAAAATCTGGTTTACATTTTGTGTGGCAAAGTTAACTTTTAATCCATTAATCAGTGATCAATTAATCATCAGTTTTTGCAAAGTTAACTATTAAAAAACTGTAATTATAGAAAAAGCTCTAGTTGGCGTTTGTGTGGCATACAACATTGAATTTCTGCATCGCATTGCATTTGCTACAGTCATGTTTACTTCGATGCAATACATTCTAATCAACTGGTACTAAACGCTCACTATCAGTGGCCGTGTAGAGTAATTTACAGCTATCAGCCCAGGTACCTATCAGAATGGCTGCATGCTTCTACGGCAACGACCACGAGGCTAGTGCATCGCGCGGTGTGCCTGTGTAGGTCCCAGCTATCACCGGTGCTCACTGCGCCTACCCATGGAAGGACGGCCAGGCTGAGTTGACACGAGTGGCTGTTACACACCGAGATGGTTTACCCACCTGCCGTGCTGCCGACGGTCACTCGGCCAAGTACTAACCATGGCCGGCGTCGGTACGTGACATTTGGGCGCCGCCGTTTGGGCGCGACCGTTTGGACGCCTGGACGTTTAGGCGCCGAACGTTTCGGCGCTGTGCTGCTTTAGTGCCGTCTCCATCTCTCTATCTTATCTTGACACAACGTCGTCAGCCATAGTAACAGTAGGTGAAAAACAATGAGGGTGGTAGCACAGCACAGTAGGCCTACGCGGCTGCTACGGCAGACGACGTGCCGATTCACGATAGCCCGCATTGCCACCCTCGTGTTTAAACTTTACAACCTCTCCGCACACACGTTTGATGTTGAGTTGTTAATTGGTGTGAACGTGCTGCATGCTGATTGCTAGTTATAAATCTGCTATTTTGCAATCACATACTTGCATAGATGTTTATGCACTTGCAGTATTTTACGCAAAACGACCGTTCGTATACACAACGTTTCCCACTTCCATACAGGCGCAACAAACACGTAATAAACTAATAAACTAGTTCATTATACGTTAACGGCAATGACGTGACACAGCGCCGAAACGGTGGCGCCCAAATGTCCTGCTCCGGGCCGGCGTTGATTACGAGGATCATTCCATAAATAAGTCACTGAACAGTGTCATTTTGTTAGTTTTACAAACACATAAAATCCGAAATATACGTTTTGTAGGAATTTAATGCTGGTCACCACCTGAGTTTTATCACGATGACGTCACTGTTACGTCATTTATTGACAAAAAAATTTAGTGACGCTGCCATTAAATTTGTCCCGAATAAACAACATGCTATTGTTCGTTTTTTTGTGAGCAAATGAGCTTAATTGCAAATAAAATTCAGACAATTTGTGTCCAGTATATGGGAATGTGTTTTACGAAATCAGCAATATACATTTGGTGAAAGAAAAAAACTAGATGGGCCGAAATTTTCATCAAATACCCAGGTGCAATCATTTGTTCGTCATTGGCTGGGACAGCAGGCGGCATCGTTCTTTGCTTGAGGCATTCAGAAGCTTTTTTTACAGATGGGACAAAAGGTCTGAACAAACTCGAAAGATATGTTGAAAAAATGAAACAATAATGTTTAGCATTAAAAGTAATGACATCAAATTGTTAAGTTTATTACATTTTCTCGTTTAATGCTGTTTATTGCTAGCATGTTGTGATAGATTATTAGTGAAGAAAATAATACACTTTATAGGACTAGGCTGTGTTTTATGAACTGATGACGGCACAATAATGATCAAATCATCAAAAAAATTTCCACATACGTTCAGAATAAAATTCCCTACAAAACATATATTTCGGATTATTTATATTTGGAAAACTAACAGAATGATGCCGTTTGTAACTTATTTATGGAACGACCTCGTAACTGCGTTGACGCAACCAACGATGTTACAAACCAAGTCAAACCGCTATAAACATCACAAAATAATAATATACAGTATACAGCAAACATAAACCATTATTACTGCTACGCCAGCGGGCAGCAGAAAACTGCAAAGAATAATTACACTCACGCTATTTCTCACCAGACAACTAAATGCAGCAATAAACAAATAATGCACAGACAGATCCTGGTAGACAAGTGCACGGTTGAGGCGTACTTAGCACCCGCCTGCATGCTCAGCTAAGTAGAAACTCCACTACTTCTACGTTATTTTGTCATAGACTTGCCAGGCAACAACAAGCTACACAACTTCTTGTATTTCATTGTCACGACATTGTAGGCTATTGGCAGCCGTGTCGTAAGTTAAACAAGAGGGTGCGGCCGTTGAGGGGCCGCCCGCTATGGGGCCGTCCTTGCAGCTGAGTACGGACAGACGGAGGGAACGGCCGTTGCCATGGCAACGAGGGCATCCGGGGCAAGGCGGCAAGGGATCCTTACGCCACCTGCCAAATATCAAGTTGATCGGACAACAGGCAGCGAAGTTATGGGGATTTTTTGCAAAC
>Ga0209367_1001036_pt1 | contig 32397 bp, 20 predicted proteins | sample WorMetLIZISLAND2_FD_187412 | JGI IMG/M metagenome (GOLD analysis project Ga0209367, IMG submission 187412) | Marine gutless worms symbiont microbial communities from Max Planck institute for Marine Microbiology, Germany - Olavius geniculatus... ...
TCTTTTCCACTTTCTTTTTTCTTTTCCTTCCCCTCCCCCTTCTTCTTTCTCTTTCCATTCTTCCGTCTTTCTTTCCGTGTCCAGGTCTGTGCATTTAATATTTGAGGCGCCATATCTCCGTAACGGCGCCAGATGCATGGTCGCTATGGACCACCCATAGGAACTCGGCCTTTGTGAGTCGAATGGTCACGTGACTGATGACGTCACGTGACCACAAAAGGTCGAAGACATGACCCCATTATCTTTGAGGCGCCTTATCTCCATAACGGTGCAAGATAAACGCATGGTGATGATGGACCATTTATAGTGAATCGAATGGTCTCGTGACTGACAATGTCCGTTGTTTAGTTAAAATAATAGAGAAGGATGAAAGGATCATTGCTGCTGTACAATTTGAAATTAAACTATTTGATTTTTTTCTACCAGTCTAAACAGCTCACTGATTTTATTTATACAGACATATACTGTAAGCTATCGAAATGCATTGGACAGACTCCATGTTCGTATGAACATTATCTTGTTTCTCAAACATATTGTCATTTGTATTTGACATAATCTGAGTAACTTAACGGTCTGCTGCACAGAAAAAAACAGTGATATGCATCTTTTTATTATTGAATTTGATGCATAGAAAGTTTCAGAATGTTTTTTGCGCAACAGCAGTGTGTTTATGGTATTTTTCTTGTTAGTTTGCATTTTACCATCAATTTTCATTGTGGAATATTGTTTTAAATGGTGTGTCTTATTGCAGCTAAACTTGAATGTTTTAAGAATACGGATTCACCAAAGATTTCTGAGCACATTAGTCGAGGTACTTGCATTTGTTTTTACTGTTGGTACTGAAAGCTTTCTACTTTTGATTTATGCGATTTTATTGGTTAGTTTCTAGTTCCTAGGGACTGCAGACAATCACGGAAACATGGAAGTCACCGAAACAGTGATTTTTACTCCTTGCGAGCTACGTTCCTAACGTTGAGAAGAGGAGGATATGAGATCAGTGTAATATTGAGGACCGACCGACCGACGACCGACCTCTGTTACTGGAAGAGCCTTCCTGGAAGAACTTCAAACGGCCATATCTCCATAACAGTGCTAGATAGACACATGGTTACTATGGACCACCCATAGGAAGTCAAACACCGGGAGTCGAATGGTCACACGACCAATGACATCACGTGACCCCAAAAGGTCAAGGTCGTGGCCCCGTTATGTTTGAGGCGCCATATCTCCGTAACGGTGCCAGATAGATGCATGCGTTGAGGTATAACAAGACAAATGGCAACTAGCTTCATCGACCATTATTGGAAATTTTTTCCGCTCAGTTCCTAAAATCTGGCAATATTTTATGAACTTCGGGGAGACAATTTACAATATCGACCTTGATGCAAGTCACTATTAGTATAATATTAAGCGGGTCTCAATTAGACGCCGGGTCTCTAATACAACCAAAAGGAACAAAAAAGCTGTTAAAAGAATACAAAAGAAAATGATGTGCACGAGGAGTACATGAGATTGGTCACAATTTAGTTATATTTCTTGTTGTCAAATGCTGTGATTTTGCCAAAATGCTTTTTTTCAGCCAAAATGCCGTAGTTTGTACGTGTTTTACAAGAGTATTTTTGGTTTTAATTAGCATAAATTGATTGTGTGATTTTAACACAAAAACCTTTGCCTCTGCTGCCAAAGTCTGTGTGCTTTGTTACTTACTGGCTCGATATGTGACCATAATGTCATTGTAGAAATATGTATTTTACTTAGAATGTGTATTTTTCTGGAGTTAAAAACCATGTGTTTTAGCTATAAACTGAACTTTTGTTGACAAAATTTTATGGACGAAACCTTGCACTGCATGTGATGATGGTCATCGATGCTAGACGTTCAGTTTTATAGACTGTACGAGGGTTGATCAATAGGTAATGAGAATCAATGTATTACATGTAATTTTTTTCATGATTTTATATCAGTAAAAAGAACATTTTCTGTCAACACATATGAGTTTGTTGCAGATGTGACGTCATTGTAATTTATGACGTTATAGATGGTTAAATAGAAATGATTCACAGCGTCATTGCAAACAGCATTGAATCATGCATAGCTGACAACACAAAGATAACATTTTAGATATCGAAACTGACAATAGTTACTGGGGGTTTGGTCGTTACTGTGTGCATGGTGATCTTATTGTATGAAGCCAGAATCGCCAACAGTTTGTTGGGCAATCACAGATTTGGGGTCTGAACTGCACTACTGGATTTATGGCAGGGCGCGTGGGGCTCGCTCTCGGGTCCTCACACATTGAGGGCCTTTGTGTGACAAATCAAGAATCCTTTCTAATCCTTTCGTCAACACAACAGATGTCATAAACTGTTCACTTTTTGATAAAATTTAACTGGTAACGTTAAATCTTGACATGACGTCATTATTAGCCCAAGCGCTTTTTGTACGGTCAGCACAGATCTAGGCTATTCTATATGCGTAGTTGCAAATAAGAAATTCACAGACGTGTTTGTTAGCACTTTCAGAAAATCAGATGATTCAGAACACCACATTGCTAAATTCAACTGCAGGCTGGAGAATTATCGTGCAATGTCATAAATTACAATGGCGTCACATCCCCAACAAACCCATATGCGTTCGTAAAATTTACTTATATACAGATTGTACAAAATATTTAAGTCTAATACATTGATTCTCATTGCTTATTGATCAACCCTCGTACAATGGTCTATGGGCCCGTGATTTGATGCTATGTTTTGCCATGATTTGGTTTTAGTTTTTCATTTTTTTTACCATTTTTGTCATGATCTTCTAATGTCTTTAGCCCTTTCTTGTATAACCTGTGATTCATATATGTCTCAGATCAGCGAGATAAGCGCACTGTCTTATAACAATTTTATAGTGATAGAGTCAGTGCCATCGTGGCATTTGGTAGAGACAGCAGGCGCAATGGTTCCTAAATTTTGGGCTGTCAGAAAATTTTTTTGGTTTAAAAATGGAAAATATAAACCTCAGTTATTTGGAAAATTTACGGGTAAAGTTGAATTGGATACTTGCAGTGTCTATCAGAAAATTGCAACTGCTGTGCTGCTTACATTTTTGACCAACTATACCACTGGTGATCGTACGTGCAATATTACAATTACAATAAGTAACTGAATATTAACGTAATAATAAACTGTATTTGTTAGTTCTAGATTTTTTTTGGCCCCAGCTGCGGTTTCCGTCACAATTCATGTTGTTTTTAGAGAGTCAATTTTAGCAATTTTAAAAATCTGCATCTGCTAAAGAGCAGACTTACTGTTGAACAACTTTTAAGTTTTATTTTGTTAGAGTTGTTGTTGGTCTGCATGTTTGTACAACCATTCTGACTGTGCAATAACTGTTTTTGGTTTGCAATAAATGTGTGCGAGAGCGTGCTTCTATTGAGGTACGTTTCTTTTTGGCGATGATGTAGTGATGGATGCCTGATGTGTTCCAGGTATACAAGTAGATCTCGTGAATCTGCTCGACTTACAGCTTCTCAGTGACGGTGACAGTCCTGAGAAGTCGGTTGAGGACGACTGGAGAATGGCTGGCACTGAGAAATCCCCCGAAGCACATCCGTTCATTAGTCAGTTGCTTATTTATGTAGCTGTACTATCAGCTGGCTGCTTAAGCGGATGTCAGATGAACGACAAAGTCGGTTGACTTTTGTGGGCGTGGTTGAGTTTTTCGACAAAATCGGCCAACAAAATCGGTGAACCATGACACACGGCTGATAGTTTTATCTGCTACTTCATACGTTATCAGCTAGCACAACAGCCGAATGCAGATCACAAAATAATACTTGCGTCACTTTTTTTCTGCATCTAATGAATGAAAATAATAACAAACACAATAAATAACTAAAGTAAATATTCATCTTCCGTTGTAAACAATCACCATGGCAACATAAACAAAATTTGTTGTCTGATATACGAAAAGTCGGCCGACAAAATCGTCGAAGATAGAACATGCTCTATCTTGGCCGACAAAATCGGGCGATTTTGTCGTCAGATAAAATTGGCCGATTTTGTCGTTCGTCTGACATCCCCTTTAGTTTAGTAGTAGTTGACAGACTGTCTTTGTTCGATGAAGTTAATCAGTGCCATACCTGGACCGTTTTGTGTGTAACCGGCTCCCAGGTCAACTCCGCCTAACCTCCGTGGATAAGCTCTTTGAGTACTTGGCACCCTGCGTGATGTGGTCTTGCAGTGTAAACTGGTCCCTAAGAAAATGGAGATCAGTGCCACCCTGTGGCCCCACCGTGGTCAGCCACCTTGTCGTGGTGGTGGGGCTTTGCACCGATGACCCGAAAGATTTCTAAAATTTGGAGGCGAGGAGCTAACTAAGAGCTGACCAAACCCGTGAGAGCAGATTTGCTACACGTTACCAGTGCTTTTATGCTGGTTTCGACTTCATAGCCGACTATGGTTTTACAGCCGTCTATTTACGGCTTCCCAGCCGTTTATGGCTTTATAGCCACTACCTGTAACCTTTTGGTTACATTCGGGGATGCGCATTGGGCCGAACTGATACAGCCTCAGCGCTGGGCAGGTGTAAGAGCTTGCCCACCCCGGAGGTAAGGTAAGGTAAGAAAGGTAAGGCTGCCCTGTGGGCCTTGTGGCTTGGAAAGGACTATCAAGTTATAAGGCAGTAAGCTCGTCGGTGAAAATATCGGTGACACCTTGATCAGCTACCACGGTTAATGACTTTGATGTAAGTCCATTACGCTTATCATAGTTGTTTCATCAGTAGCTTTGCGTAGTCACAAATTATGATTATTTAGTTGGAGAAACCAATGGGCTCTTGTTTCGCACTGGATGTGGCTGTATCTCGAATATAATTGGAGACGAGACTGCATGTGTATTGCATGTGCAGCCTGCATAGTAGAGTAATGCAGCCTACATTATCCCCAGGGCTTGAAATGGGATGGATGGACCGGTACTGGCACTTCTTTGACCACCTGGTTTTCTGAGAAAAAGACATACTGGTATGCTCTGTGGGCAGTTTTCTGCGATTTGGGCAACTGGTCGCCGATGTTTGCATAAATCAGTTGGCCAAATTTGTGCTGGCTTGTTCATTTAGCAACCATTTTGGTTTCAATTTGCCTTTATTCTGTAAAGCGTACATAATTTGTTCAGTTGATTCTTAAAAAATAATTACAAAATTATCGTTGCCACCAGGTGTCATATTTTAAGGCTAAAATGCACAAAATTTGATTTCGGCTGGGGCTCTACCTCAGACACTGCTGGGGGACCTTATGGTGCTCCCCCAGACTCAGTAGCTGGATTTCAGGGGTCCTACTTTTAAGGGATGGGAGGGGAAAGTAGGGAGGGAGAAAAGGAGATGGGAAGCGGAAGGGAGGGAAAGAAATGAGGAAAGGGCAAGAGAGGGTAAGGGAGAAAGGGGATTTGGCATGAATGAAAGGGAAAGCTACCATATCGGCACTTATTTTTTCTCTCGAGCTTTCATGAGCTCGGCTTAAGGTGCCTGCTGTATGGCCTTTCATTTTCATTCATCATTCATTCTCATCTGTTATCAGTGACATGTATCTTTGTGGTAATCTGTAGCTCTCGTAACGTCCGACGAAGTAAGCCTACGCGATGGTACAGACACACAGCATGCAGGTGACTGTTCAGTTATTTGCTGCAAATATCCTTGATCAATCATCAATCATTCATTGTAAAGAGTACCATCTGATTTTCGGCTGTATTTGCAGATATTGTTTTATGAATGTGCCGTGAATTACACAGGTTATCTGATAGTCTTACACTGTTTGTTTACTTCTTAACTGTGTAAGTGACATGAAGTGTTTGTTATATCAGCCAGTTATCTACATGATTTTTATTCTCTAGTTGTGCCCAGGTTGTGCACTGCCAAACATTTCATATCTTTCTTGACGTAGTCTCAAATAATATGCCAGTTGCAGTGCTATCTTTTGTTAAAATGCATTTGATAATTTTGTAGACGAATTTAGTCAGCTGAGATTGAAAGTGTCTTCATACAAAGGTCTGTGTGATTTTTTGGCTGATCAGCATATACCAAACCTGACAGTATGCTGATTATTTGTTCATATTTTAAGAATTTTATTGATTTTAGCTGAACATACAGAAGTTGTTTTTTATTTGAGTCATTTTGTATGTCACTTGTTTTATTTTTTGCCAAACAAAAGTGTAGAGCATTGTAACTGCTGCTTGCGTTCATTTGCAACGTAACATTTATTTGCAACGGAATAAATGTTCTAATTGATTGATAGTTGAATTGGTTAAATTGATTGACTAGTAGATTCATCAATTTATTATGTGAGTTATGTTTCATCGAGAAAAGGGATTATCTTTATTCTAATCCATTACTCTAAATCTGACATTTGCTATCAACTAAGTGCGATGAACTTTTTTCTTATGCAAAAAGTGAACTGAAAACTGATTATAAAATTTATAATTCCTAAGGATTAAGAAAAAACCTGTATTTATTTGCCTTGCAGCTGTCTGGTGTTAATCGGTAATGTTCGGATTAACTTTCCGATCGTTTTGTTTTCTTATCCTGTGGATAATCGTAAATGTTGGTTCTTAGAAAAAAAAGATAGCACATTAGTTTCAGTTCGTATTTGCGATTATCTTGGTATTTATTCCAAGAGAAAGTGTCAACCATAGTGTTAATGCTACTTCATGACGAAACATGAACTCACATATCGACTGACTGCTTGTGTGGCAGATAAGCTGACTAGCTGCATGTCACAGCTTGAAGACTCGCACATCCTGCTGAACTCACTCAGAGGTACATTGCGTCTTTCTCTCGTTCATATCTTACTTTCAAACTGTCAACATTTTCTGCTATTTTTCTTCTTGAAACTTGCATAATACTGAAGCGTGTAATCTGCCTTCAGTTCTTGTGAGCCATAAGTCGTGGCACAAAAGAATTTTTTGTAATCGGTCAGCATTTTCTGCGGTTGTTGTGTTGGGGGTCCAAGTATACCTGTGTTCTTTTAATGTCACTGTAACAATAGGGTTTAATACTAAAAGTAGCAGGCATGGCAGTATTTTCTATAAATATGCCACAATACTGGCCCGTGCAGTAGTGTTTGCATTAGAAATACTGTTATAGGAATGTTTTTATGTATGACATATTTGTATATCTAGAGAAAATCTTCAGTGCAGAAACAGATAAAGCTGTGCTGGCAACTAAAATTGAAGACTTAGAAGGTTAATGTGTTATTTTATGTGTTTTCTATATTGGTTTAGAGTTCTGATGTCTCCTACGTTTTGTATATCCAGTTACTGCAGATTTACTAGTGTTTGTCAGTTTTTGTTTCATTTTTGATGTGAAAAAAAGCACATATATCATGACATAATGCAAAACGTGTATGACAGAGATGACTTGCTGTTCGTATAAACTTATACTGTGCAAGTAAGTAAGTACTGGGTGAAAAATCTAACATAGTGCTTGGGGGAACGGAAGGTCTGCTTGAAACAGTAGGTTTTAAGAAAACTGTGTAAGGTGCATAATGACAAACATGACCAGTATTAGGATGGAGTGAGTTCCAAATTGAGGGGTCACATCTATGGGTTTTGTAACTCATTTGCAACTCGAATTGCACATTGGTTCAGTTATATTGTACTGTACTGATTTCTTTGTTGCATTCTGCTGTCAGCTGTTAGTCTCTCTTTGTGCCGTAGTTTGATCTTCCAAATGCAGCCAACACAGATGCATTGCTTAAGCAGTTCAGGATGTCTGATTTGCTACTGTACCTTGTTACACAGGGATTGATAGCCTGACTGCACATCTTGCCTGAATCCAGGAATGTACTTGTTCACTGTGTTAGTGATATAATGTTGATTCTACCCATGCTGACTGTGCCTTCATATTACAGATGCCTGTGTGTGTGCGTTTGTGAATGTAGAAGAACTGCGTATTTCTGAACAGGAAAAGTCTTCTCAGGCCGTTAAAATTCAGACGCTGGAAGGTATTTGTTTTGTTTTTCATAAAAATATACGTTTAAATTGTTCCTTGTTGTTGAATGATGCAGTTTCCTTGAGTATACTGTATACTGGTAGTGTACAGGTATTGCTGCCGTTAAAGAAATCTTTTTGTCATTTGTGACACCTAAGCCACTGCCATAACTGCTGCCGCTTTTTACTTCAGCTAACTGCCACCACCGGAAATGTTTTTGGCTTAGCTGATATTAGATTTTGCATGCAACTGCCAGAAAAATACCTGGCTGCATGAATTCTGCTGATTTGACGTTACACTGACACAGTATATGTTGACATATACATTCATCTGCCTTCATGCAAACCAGTGTCATCTGATGTTTGTCAAATTTTATATTACATCACCATTGCAGGAAAAAAAATTTGGGCTTGGCATATTCGTCGGTTAGCTGCCAGGTTTTCGGTCAGCAAGCCAGCAGTTCTGAAAAAAAGATTTAGATGTCTGCTTATGACACGGTGTGTTTTCTGATGTGTAATTGTTGCTGGTTTCATATTGCAGTATTGTGTAAGATCATGGATGTGTGTGTGCCGGTTATGCAGCTCAGCTAAAGGCGCTTAGAGATCAGCTTAGTGCGGAACGGCCACAGTTGATACACGCGTCCAGTAATATGCTGGTCGGCTCTGCTAATCATATTCAGACTGCTCTGAGGCACGACTCTTTTCCAAGTGAAGGTACGAGTTTGCTTCTGAACTTTTCTATCAGATATCAGTTATGTCAACATTTGGTGTTTCTGACAGTAATGCATCTAATATTTCTTTACATGTTGCGGTTAGAAGATATTTTGACTTACAGTTACTTTCTGTATTTGTACATTTTTGTTCCACGGGGTGTGGCAAAAAAAGTAGACCCCTAGTTTTTTGCTGTTTTCTCAGCAACCTTTTGGAATTTTTATTTGAAATTTTACAGATTTATTTATTGAAACCTTCTACATCTAACTGTTAATTAAAATTTGATTTTCTTATAAAACGATGACGTTATAGACTTTTTAACATGACTGCCTACCGATTTTTCAGCATTCAAAAATGTTCCGGCTACAACACCACTTTAATAACATTGTTGAAACAACACGGTTAACTAATGATCCAATGCCAGAATTCCATTGTCACTGTAAATGTTTGAAGTGTCCATCGCCAGCTCCAACACAAGCCTTCAGTCGCTTTGAGAAGTCTTTCACAGCTTTGTCGATCAGTCTCTGTGGCAGGTTGCCCCAGAAAACCTGAAGCACTTGCTTGAGTTCGGCGATTGTCTTCGGCTTTGTTTGAAGTTTGCAGTAAGCCTCCAACATTGCACCCCATACGTGATGGTAAATTTGGTTCATATCCGGCGAATTTGGAGGCTACTGGTCTTTGATGATGAAATCTGGACAGCTGGCCCGCAGCCAGTTCTGTCCGCTGCGTGGCGTTGCGCACTGTGTGTGCTGACGTGCTGTCCTGCTGGAAGATGAATCTGGTGGGCAGCTGGCGATTGCTTTAAAGGAATGATAATTTCTAAACAAAATAAATTACCGTTTATTAAAACATTAGTGCTACGTCATTGGCAGTAATGTGGTAACCAGTTTTGGAAAATTAAATAGCATTTTAGCTTAAACGTTTTTTAATGCTGAAAAATCGTTAGGCGTTCGTGTTAAAAGGTCCATAACGTCGTCGTTTTTCAACAGAATCACATTTAATTTGGCAGTTAGATGTAGGACGTTTCAATAAATAATCTGGTAAAATTTCAGATTAAAATTCCCATCGTTGCTGAGAAAACTTTAGGGGTCTACTTTTTTGCCGCACCCTGTACAGTTGCCAAATTATCTGTAGTTATTTTGTGTATCTGTAATTTTTGTGGAAAAGTAACTTACTTATTGCTGGTAGATAGTGATACGGAAAGTGAATGTCATGCATGCAGATGAGATTCAGCAGCTGAAGCACGAGTGTGAAGTGCTGCGCCAGCGAGTTCATGACGTTGAACTCCAGATGCAAATGTAATGCGTGCTTTCTGTTTGAAAAATAAATCTGTTATAATTATATTTGTTATTGGAATTGTCTGAAAGTGATCTGCTAGTTTGCTAGATGGATGATACCGACAGCTGCTACTAAAGTTAAAGATAGCTTTTTTGTGCTTTTTTTGTGCATGTACAGCGTACACGTACATAAGTTCATGCAGTTTGAAGGCATTTTGTGCTAGAGAGTCGATACAACACAGCTCTAGGTAGCAAGATTAGTGAGTTTTAACTTGTGGTGTATGCTTTTCTGTCTGTAGCTCACGTCAGGAAAACAAAGATCTGAAAGCCGAATATCAGCATCTACAGGCGTCATATCGGGAACTTGAACAAGTCCAAGACAACCTTCAACGGAATGAGAACTTGCATCTCACCGACTTGACAGATGCCCAGAAAGAACTGGAATTATCAAAATCTCAGGCAAGTTGTTGTCCCGGGCCAATTTTAATTTTATTTTCAACATTAATGCTTTGTTACTGCATTTATGGCAGCAGTTTTTTTACTAATATTTACCAAGTTTTGATACAAGTTCTGTACCCGATACAGTATGGGTTAGCTGTGAATTGCACATCTATGAATAGCTTCTACCCAGCATGCATGCGTAAACTACGCATCACAGGCTCGCAGTAGCGCAGCCCTGTGTTAACGGCGACTGGCTAAGTCAATGGAGAATGGCAAAATTCGACCCCTCGCAGTTCCGAAACCCCTGAACGGATCGACACAAAATTCGAAACAGATGATTACGTCCGTGAGACGACCCCCCGTGCAAAATTTCATGCAAATCCGTCCATTGGTGGCTTCTCGGCAAATGGATGAAATATAATGAAAATTTTTCTAGTATTATATATACCTTTTTTCTTGACCGACCTACAGGTCAGACCGCCTGGCAGATTTTCACGTGCGATGGCTCGGACGACGTGGCCTCATGCAAGGGTCAAACCTTTTCAGGAATGAAAATTCAAAGTTACTATTTAATCCCTGAAAAATTCCTCCAAAGTCGAAAATTTGGCCCAAAAACAGACTTAGAAATTTTCAGCCAAAAACGCTCCTGTATAAAATTTTCACCTATAAATGGCCCTTGATAGTCGCCGTAGCCCCATAAAAGTGTCATGGTGAATAGGCAATATGGCTGCGGAAATTCCAAATATGCGGTCATTTTTGTAATGTGATTGTTCGCCAGAACGATTTATCCTCCGCTAGCTCCAGGGCCTCTGTCGCTGTAACACCCGTGTCACGGTAGATCTGGTGGTTCCAGGTGATGGGTGGTTGACCGCTGGCGCGTCTCCACTCCTGCGAAGGCCGGTCACCATCTTGGTACAGATTCGGAGGATCTGGTTTGCCAGTGCATCATTTTGAAGTCTGGCCACGTGACCAAAGAGACCCAGTCTTCGTTTACGGATGATGTAGGAGATGGATGGATTATAATAATTGACCACCAACAGGAAAAACTTCTGTAATAAAACAGCAAATATAAATGTACAAAACATCAGTTTATACACTTGTTAATGGCGACATGCAATGACTGACACATCACAAACAGCGAAAATCATAAAAAGGTGATATTATTCAAAAGCACATTGACAGTTATTCGATGTTATGGTGAGTGATATCACTTTTTTGTGATTTTGCTGTTTTCGATGTGTCAGTCATTGCATGTGGCCGTTAACAAGTGTATAATCTGTTTTGTACATTTATAAATAGTATTATTAACTTCTACTGGCTATGATACATGTTTGGCATCAGAACTTACAACATCGCTAATAATAATTAGGGGTGCATGCACAGCAAAATTATTAACAGTTTAGTGGAATATTGCATTATTTTTGCAAAGCATTCACTGGAGATTGTCAATAAACACGTGTTGCTTGGCAGTCAAGCTGTACGAGTTTTGTGTTTGTACAAGTGACAGTGAATGCTTCAGTTTCACTCTTGAAACTCATACGAGTGAACCCATACACTGAAGTTTGGTCTCATGTCGGTGTGAACACAGCCTTGCTGTGGCTCTGTGGCAATGACAGGTATTGGCAATGGAGACAGAGCTGAATGAACTGAGAGCTAAGCATGAGGACGAGTTGTTGGCTCTCAGAGGCGAGCTTGACGATACAGTTGACGAGTTTTCAACGCTCTCTTACAACAGCCGAGTTGTATGTGCTTTTTTTATTCTGTTCCCCCCTCCAAATTTGCATCGTTTCATCACTATGCAGTAGAATTGCAGAAAGCTGTGGATTGATTCATACTTGCAGTTAGTGTGCAAATAGTCAAGTCTGTATAGTTTACGTTAAAGAAAACCATTGAGCTGTCCTACAGTGTTGATATCCTTTCACTGTTCTGCTGCAGTACAAAAGCTTACTTTTGGGTATCAGCTGAATTTAGAGGATTCTGAAAATATATGCCAGATAAACGATAGCCAAAGTACTGTTCATTAGTCTGGTAATGATTAGAATTCAGGTTTGTTTCACAGAGTATTTTTTTTGTTCTGATAAACAACATTTGATGCGCAATAGCTCTGCGGTAGTTTTCCCAACTTTCCCATAGCGCTGTACACGCCATTTAATGTCATTTTCTTTGTTGGGGAACTTGGGATACACAAAAACAATAATAGTAATAATAGTAATAGGCAGTAATGATCATTCTAAAATTATTCATTTCATCAGTGCATTTTTGTTTGACATTTTGCTTGTTTGATATGACACTATATTTGTTGGGTTACAGTTGCACAGAAGCCATTTTTTGGTAATGATTGCTTCAAACTGGTTTCATCGACAGCATTCGGTGCATTTTGACTGATACATGGCATTGCATTTGTTGATGATTGTTGTGTTTACAGGTGTCATATTGTGCAACGATTCCTCTTGCGCTGTTGATATTCGTCGTTGCCCTCGCATTTCATCCTCTACTGTCTGTTCTCACTGTGACATCATCACCAACATAGCACATCGAAGACTTGTATTAGAGCTTCATAGGCATAGGCCACCAATCACTCCTTAAGCCCTCCCTTCTGTAGACAGCAACAGCTCTAGAGCAGGGCAGCAGTCAGTATTGAATGCTGCTACGACTTTGAGATATAAATTTAAAATGTTTACGTTTCAAGTCAGGTTTTCAAAACCTTGCATCATTTACATCAATATGCTTCTTTTAAATACTGTTTTGAATGATCAAAATTCGCTGGCTTCGCCCCAGACCCTGCTAATGACAGATCACATAACTCCTGGGGAGTTCTGGCTGGGGAATGGAAAATACCCCTAACGTTAGTTTTTGCTTTCCACATGTTGTGTTCGTTGGCTTGGCGACTTATGTGGCACAATTTTTTGCTGCCCCAAGTGTTTCTGTAAAGGTTAAACTTACGGTTCTGTTATTATGTGTTTGTGTGCATTCCGCCTGGAAAGGCCGTCCCAAAAATGACCTATACTGTGTCGGGTGGGACGTTAAACCCTACTCACTCACTCACTCTCGCCAAATCCAGCTAGGGGGTCTGGGAGAATAACTCTAAACTCCCCCATCAGGGTTTGGGGCGGAGCCCTGGCTGCAAATGCATCATATTTTGGGCTCTCAGAATGCATCTCATGGCAACATTTTAAGTTGTTTAATGCTTACGTGCGAAGCAAATGACTGTTAAGTGCGTTCTATAGGTGGATGATACATTTAAAGACAAATCCGATTCTGTGCAGTTTGGATGCTCTGCGATTCTTTGAGCTATTATACACCAGTGCTCTGTGGCTACGCCTATGATTAGGTTGTGAACTTGTTACGCTGGTTCATTCTGACAGCCATGGGACAGGTTGGCACTTGGCCACCGATTCTAGTTGTTGTACTTTAACTGGCCTATCTGGATTTATTGTTGCCAACATTGTTCAAATTTATTGTCATTTTTCCGTACATTTTAATACTTGGTGAATTTTGGTACTACTTGTCTATTAACGACTTAGTATTACTGTTAGTTCATTTCAGAAGTTGCATCGCTGACTAAAAATCTTTTGTTAACATACACTATGTGTGTAGAAGTTCTTTTTCTCAACACATTTCAAATTGTTTCCCTTTAATGTTCCTAGCTGCCTTTCACGATCGCTTTCGAATACACGAATTCTTTGCATTTTAGGCATTAGATAACACATTCGGTGGAGGGATAGTCCAGTACTTTTATGCAAAAAATGATAATCACCAAAGCCGATTCTGGACAAACAGCCCACCAAGGCAGCAGGGCATTCTTCCATGTAGCTATCGCTGATGCAGTGCGCATGTACAAACTATGAAGATTAATCAAAAAATAGTTACCAGGTATATCAGAACAACTTGTTTTACAGTTCTCCCTGCCGTGTCTGTGAAAACTGTGGTGGCAACTGCACAGATACGTAATGTAGAGTCTTCGCCTGTGAAACTGGAGTTCAGTTATTGACAGTGCAGTTTAGTTCCACTTTACAGGCATGGTATCTGAGCCTTACTTAGCGCGGTGCAGCATTATAAGGTCTAGTTCGTTCAAATCATTTCCGGACGTTTGTAATTGGAACCATTCCGGCAGGAACAGCTGTAGCGATTTAACACTAATTATTGAAGGGTACAGTACAAGTTCAGTCGCTATGATGCTGGTACATACTGTATAATGACAGTTTGTTTTTAATAGTAGCACATTTTCATACGTTGTGCACTGTGGATATTTTCAGTGTTAACATTATACTTTCGTCTCGTCATTCTGATTGTTATTTATAATGGCTTGATTACATTCTGAAGTGCAGCCACTTTGTCTGCTACTGCAATACGTGCATTTTTCCGGTGAAAATAAGTAATACCGTGAAAGTAAACTGAAGGATTTTTAAAGTAAATTATTCGTTTACAGTTACAGAAGTATCCGCTGTAAAACCTGTAGGTCTGCTGCCATTCAACTGAGCACTTGCTACCCTAGTTAATATGTTTATATGGTTTCTTTTACCTTGCAATTCACTGCATTAAGTTTTTTCATGCTGTCACGTGGGACAGAAGTAAGACAATTCATTCATCTGTGTACGTAGTACCACAGCACATATAACCACTCATGGTATATGTGCTGTGATAGTTTTTACTGCTGCGTCATAAACGGTCTGATGAAACACTGCACCGGATGGTTAGGATTAGGGTTAGAGTAAGGGTTAACCACACCAGACATCCGGTGTGGTGTTTCGTCAGACCCATTACAAATTGGTTACTACAATGAATATGTCCGACTGTCCTGGCGTCTCTGTGGTCTTGTTATTGCGTTTTGTACTATATGAACTGTTTATTGTCCGAGTTATTTGCTATCTACCAAGAGTCGTCCTTGCTACAACATTGAAATTCCAGGTGAAAGGGGCTCTGATGCATTGACACAGTAATAGAAACTTTCTTGGCTGAAAATGCTCGTATAAGACCATTCAGACAACACAGTGGCTTAGCATGAAGAAGTTAACATTCTGGGGCCAAATTTTCGAAAGTTCTTCGGAAACTTCTTAGGAAGAATTTAGGCAAATATATAGAAAAGCACTAACCTTGTCCTACATGGAGAAAGCTGTGTAATAAAACGAAATTTGCAAAAAAGTACACAATGTTGACACAATGAGTAAGTAAAGAAAATTTACGTCTGGTCAACTTAAAAAACGAAGCGGTGTGTAAAATGCTTTTCCCGCGGACGTGCTAAGGTAAGTTTTCCTAAGAAGTTTTGATTTCGTCACATGGTCAGTATAAGCGCATCTGATTGGTTGAACTAGTTCAGGAAGATAAGAAAAGAAGTTCTTTGGAAACGCAAAGAAAGTCGTTGAAAATTTTGAAACATAAGAAAACTTCTTTGGAATTCCTAAATCATCTGACATAGAAAATGTCTTAGGAAAGTTTCCAAAATTTGGCCCCTGGTCAGTGGTCACTCACGTAACACACTTCTGCCCACTCTTGATCGCTACACAGTGTACAATAAACATCTCATCTCCAAACACAAAAACATGCTTACTTTAAGTGCTAGGACCCTTATTTGTTTGGTAATCATCAAATCCATTGTATTAAACTGAGCAAGCAATACAAATACAAAGTTAAAAAAAGTCATGATTCCATAGGAACTCAAGACAGTGACATACTAGCACAGTCTCAAACTGGGCAGGACTAAACAGAGCCAACTGTATGCAGCGCTCATAAACAGGTTAGACACCATGCTGTTTATCACCAAAACAGTTTTCATCAAAACTATAACTGCTCCTTACTTACTTATAACTGCTTCTTAGCTGGTCACGCCCACAGTGTGAGGATTGTCTCCTGATCAGTTCATTTCTTAACAACTTCTGTCAAATATGCGTATAGCTTGGCACTAGGACAGCGATGCTCAGAGGCAACTGTAGCTCATCATGTATAACATTGGACATGAAAGTTCACTGCGGCTGAGGACTAGAAAACAAATGCGCAGTCCAGTGTTTAAGACGTGTTCGCTTACAATTCAAACTTACAAAGCCATAGTCATGATTTATATAGCCAGGGATATAATTTAAATTCAGTAACATCTCATGTAATTGCACTTTTTCTTCACCAGCGAACTTCTAACTCGCCTACCACCAACGTTAAAACTACGAATATACCAACCAATTTTCAAAATCCAGCTCGAAGCAGACCTTTCATCCCAAAATTGAGCAAGATTATTTGCCAGAAATAGCTGCATGCCAGACGAGAGCTGGAAAATTGTTTGGACTTTGGAAAAACCTTGGGGGTTTAAAGGCAAAAACTCTAGAAATCCAAAGTTTGGGTTTCAAAGATGTATTTGCTCTGCCATTTATATTTTTTATAATATAAATCAAATTTATTTTCACATTTTAATTGTGATTTGTGAGTTCTGACGTCATGTCTTTCACTCAACAAATGATGTGACCCTACAAAAAGATTTTTATTCTTCAAGGGTCATAAAATTTGTGTCCTATCTTGTTTGTACACACAAAACTTTTAAAAACCTTCAAGATGTTATTAAACCAAAAAAACTTTTTCCCCAAACCTAACTTTTTCCAGCCCCATGCCGGATCTGCCAAAATTAGTGCCAAAATCCAGTGGCACACGTCCATGATTATCCTGCACATGAACATGAACATGATAGCATGACAAGTTTGTGATCATCTTGCAGTCGTCACCAGTTTCTAGTCAACGGATGTCTTGGTATATAGCCGCCGTATTTGAACATGTACTCTGCTATTTGCCGAATTTGCTCATCGCCATTGCCGTTTCTTCCTGTAAACACAAGCAACAAATTCCCAGTTACTACGACTTAACACGGGTCAAAATTCAAACACTAGACACTTTCAACTATCAATGCCTGGCCATTCTGCAGACTGTACGTAAGTGACAGTCATGTACGCCAACTGCCGGTTATTATGTTTGCTTAAAGGCAGCTTTTGTTCAGTATTCTACCAAGTCTACAGATGACGTTTGCTTGGTTGTTCCCGTATACACTGTGTTTCATAAAAACCGGACCCTAAGGCAGGTCGGCATAAATTTATCCAAATAAGTTCGCTTAAAATGATTTTTCACACAGTGCACTGCCATTCAGTTGCGGATTCATTGTGCTTGAACAGTTTGGTATGGGCCGAGTACCAGCTGCACGGTTTCCACGGCAACAAGAGCAGTGACTTGTTAAGGTCTGGGCTGACTTGGAACAGACAATTGTGGTCGAGGCCATTGACCAGTGGAGGAAACAACTCAAAGCCTTCCTCAAGGCCAAAGGACAACATTTTGAACATTTACTATAACTTCAGTCGTACATGTATATGTACCAACGTTTTTTCGATATTACAGCCGTTTTCTTGAAGTTATAACAAGAAGTTTCAGGGTCCGGTTTTTTTATGAAACACAATGTACATACACTAATAAATTAATAATACTCTAATCATGCTGACTGATCAAAGGACAACACGAAGGGTCTTCCTTGCTGTGTAAAAATACCACAATGTAGCTGTAATGCTGTCGCACTTTGACGTTAAAAATGTCACAAATCAAGTGCTAACTCAGCAGTTCTCCTATGTGAAGCAGCGAACAGAATATACCGTGATCAAGTTCATTGAGTGTCTTATCCAGTCGCATGTTAGCAAAAATTACGACGAGATTTGCAATAAGAACCTACAACAGACAAGCACGACAAAACATCTCATTTCCAAGTCAGTGCAGCAACTCTGCAGATCAATCAGCAAAATTTGTGACCCCGGAGACGAAATGCATTATGGCAGCTGTTCACAGACATGCTTCTATCACCAAGAACTATCAGGCCTCCTTCTGTAAAAATTGTTTTTAGAAAACCAAGCACCCTCAAAATGAAAAAAAAATCATCAGTACATTTTCCAACTAGTGATGCAGTAACTGTACAAGAATGAAGTGTTAAAATTTATGATACTCTGCAGCTAGGACAGACAGAATGTAACAGGGATTTTAGTAGGTAGTTAATAATGAACAATTGGATGAAATGCCAGCCAAAATGTCAGAAACGTTAGCAGAATATGTTTTCATGCATTTTCCTCAGGTAATGCAATGAATAGACACTACGTGAGGTGAGAAATTAAAGGTTCATTTGCTGGCAAGTTGCCTAAGGAATATTTGTAGCAAAAATTATTAGAATCTGACAATCCTTCTTCAATTTACAATTGAAAATGTTTGGATGTTTTTTGAGACACAACGTAAATCCAGTACACATATGGACCGCATTGGTCATTTGCAATTTGTTTCGATTCTCCCTCAGCTTACGACAGACAACAAAATCTAGCAGTTGAATTCTGCAGTTTTTGTAGTCTTTCTGATTGAATTGTTTGAAATAAATCCAAGTTAATTTCTGGAGATTAATCAATTAAAAACTTTCAATCACTACAAGCCCCACTAAAATACCCTTCAAGAAATTGTTCAGGAAGACAATGTGACTCACTTACCTCGTGATCGCAATGCTGTAAGCCAATCGACTTAGACCGAGAAGCACGCGCCAGGACCGACGTTACTGCGTACAAGTCAATTGCTACATCGGCAATCCGACTCAGTGCCATCTGCTGTTCAACCAATTTCTGCATCAAAACACCAACACACTTGTGCCAACATGCACAGAAACAACTGCAGCTATCATCAATACCGTTACAGCTAAAACTAGAATGGCCATAACTGTTCAATTTTAACTTCAGCTACAGGGTTTATACTTCAAAAAGAATCAAGCAAATACGACAATTACCAAATAGTTTACGACAATTTGCCGATTGCAGTAGACAAGCGGTAACTAGTAATTAATTATCGTGCTTACAAATGTGGGAGATATGTATTCCAGCAAGAAGTGCATCCTATTACACAACCAAGTGATGGATATGATAGAAAATCTTGTTTGCCACCGACAATCGCATTATGCTAGCACTGCAAACCGAAGCTTTCAGAAGTGATTTTTAATACGACTGTCTGCAGTAGCTGCAATAAAACAATGCAGTCACTGTGACAGCGCTTAATGCAAAGAGCCACCTGACACGGGTGAACATGAACCTGACAGGATTACATTATGTTATTGATGGGAGATGACGTAGTCTAACATTGAGCAGATCTAGACTAATTGACTCAGGCAGCAACTCGGCAACAGTTCGAAATTGGGATATGTTTTTATGTCTTCAATCGTTCTTGCAAAGACATCTTTGTTTTTATACAGCACGAGCATCAGTTCTCGTCGCTGCTCTGGTGTCAAATTTTTGCAGAGATCGACTTTGTACTCTGCCACAGGTGACAGGACTACGTTATGTTATGGATGGGAGATGACGTAGTCCTGTCACCCCACCTCAAATCCAGCTAATCAGGCAGGTACTCAATTCACCTACCTTGGAGAGATGGAAGGCTGATTTGACCTCGGCGTTAGTTACATACCGAGATGGTTTTCCTGTCTGCAGACTGTCACCCATCCAAGTAGGAAGCACTAACCACTTGAGAGTGGTGATCCAACCGGAAGACGAACCAACGATGTCAAGATCACAACAGTGCAAGTCCTATAAGCTACTACTACTGGTCAACTCTGGAAATTGTTAGAACATGAATTTTGTTCAAACTGGATGTTCTTCCAGTCACCCAACCATCAGGCGTTTTCCTGCTATGAGAACCTACTCTACACCAGTAAGCAGCTAAAAATAAAACAACAAGATCAAATGTAAAACAGATGTATAAATAAAATAAGTAAGGTGCAAAATACACCAAAGTAAACTGAAAGTCACGAAAAAAGTAAAATACACCGTGTCTAGAAAAAAAACTCCATAGTTTTCAGCGAATAATTCTCTGAGTAACATTTAGCAAATTCAAATCAATTTTGGCACATACTATATCCAGTGATATGTTTGTACAAAAAACATGTAAAAAATTGCCTTAGAAATTCACATATCACTAAATACTGCTAATGTAACCATGATGTCAGGAAAAACGCCACTTTCACATGAAGGTGGCATATAACTGAGCCTTTGCAATCCAAACAAACAGGACAACTGTTGAAAACAGTTTAAAGGAAAAATTGATAAACCGAGAACACATAAATAAACATCCTTTTGCCAATATTTTCTAACTTTATCTTTCTGCTAATCAGCACGTTAGCAGTGGCCATTGTGCGACAATGCAAATGTCACTGTGCAGCAGCCGTTAGTCAGCAACGGCATCATGTTTACGGCATGCGTTAAGACAGTGGCAGAGTACATTTTGAACAGTTTCTGACTAAAACTTGTATCAGTAACAAGTTTTGTTAATTTCTCGACAAATCATGTAGCTACAAGCTAACAAGATTAGTTTTCCGTACTTTTATCTTATTCTAAAGATATGTTTAGATTTGCCAAAAATATGCCAAGAAGACTGCAGACGCTTTTTTCCAGACATGGTGCAGAACTCACATCGCCAAAAAGGGAAAGATAATGCTCCACGACATAGCGAAACTTGACAACTCGTAATTCCAGTGCTTCTGCTGACAACTTACAACCGGACACAAACATATGCAACTTTACTGCTAAATATTACTTTATAACGAGGATTTTACAACTGAACTATGCAATCTGACAAGAACTGTAAACAAAAGCTATACCAGTACACTGTATTCAGACAAAAAAAACATCCACTCACATTTTCTTCATATCACCGTGGAAAATGTTTAAATTTACACAAAATTATCAGGGAATGTTTATGACGAATTAAGCATAACAACAGATCAGAGTTAAGCAGTCATCACTACTGGTGATGAAATGCTGACATCATATTTAAATGTTTGTAAATAACAGGGTTTACCGTTAAAGACACACATTTGAAGAAACGTTCGCAAGTCAGCAAAAATAATGTAGCCACACATTTCTGCAAGATGTTTCCGGACAGACAAAAGAATGTTGACTGAGATCATTAATTTAAAAAATGAACATGTCTCACAGAATCAACTGGGGAGTGACACGGCACGCATGCCAACATCAAAAAAGTCGAGAACCTCGCCTTAAAAAAGGTGAACCACAGACAAACAACTGTGTGTTGGATTGTCATTTTTTTGGGTTCAATCAACATAATCATTAAGAATAATCTGCAATTAACACATCAAAAAAAATCTAAAGTGCAGCCATTTACTGGCAAAAAACAGCATGTCTGTCTTAAGTGGTAAAAACCGTTAGTTACAAGCATGTAACCATGACGTCAGAATGATGTCAGCAGCAGCAATGAATATTTATGTTTGACACCAATGGAATGCATAATTCATCGCAACCATTCTCTGAATGTTTTGTACAAATCTAAACACTTTCCAGAGAAGTATAACAGAAAATGTGAGAAAGTGTTTTATTCCGTACACACTGATAAAGTTAAAATCCAAAACCTAGTCAATCTTTCTCAAGATCAACTAGTGATAAAAGCTTTTAGAGAGTCTACCAACGCACACCAGAGATATTGCAGAAACAAATTACAAATACATCTGTAACAACTGTAACATTCTAATTGCAACATCTAATCAGGTCACTCATTTCAAATTGCCTACTGCAGGTTGCAGCAAAAATAGTCGCCCGGAGATCAGAGGAGAATATCAGTGCATACGACAATATCACATAAATAACATCAACTATGAATCAAACGCTCGAACAGACAACTTAAAACACAATACGTCAGGTATTGACAGCAAAAGGTAGTGTACTGCTCTTTATGGGAAGACCATCACAGAGTTACAGAGCATCACGTGCCATATGAGATCACACAGTGTTAACTGCCACCCAACCTTGCCTTCCTTGCCTTGCCTTGCCTTGGAGTAGTCCGTCGATTACGACGATAACACTGTGCCAGAGGTCAGTCGGGTGTGGCTTCGGAGATGACTACGAAGCCCGAAGTCTGATGCACAGACTCTGCCACAGATGAGACAAGTGTCACCGGAAGAAGAAGTAGACAAGTAGACGCAGCGTGTCTGCGAGCACGTCTGCTTTCAGCATCAGCACCATAATTGGAGCGAAAGACAGGTGAACATGCCCACGTTAATTCTAGACAGACAGGCCAATACTCGATTTACCTACCCCAGAGGGATAAAAGGCTGAGTTGATCTTGGTATTTGTTACACAGTTACCAAGATGGTTTGTCTGTCCACAGACAGTCAGCCATCCAAGCAGTAGTAACTATTTAACAGCATCTCAACAGAGATTTGAGCCACGACCTCATGATTGTAATTCCAACACCGTACTGTTATGCCACAAAGCCACTTGTGGTGTACAAGCATAAAAACAGAGCAAAGAAATTAAAAGAAGTCACTACGATATTCACCGAAAGGTCGGGATGAACATGTTCGTAGAGCTCAAGGAGCAGTTTTGGGCTTTTGCGTGTCTGCATCATCTTCTCGTATCGTTTCTTGAACATAAAGTTTAGATTGTTCAGAGGATCGCGCATTTTCCTGAACAACAGCAACAAAACACAATGCAAAAATAACAGCTGCCAATCTGAAATCTGACCTAATGCTAATAAGATGCATGACAGCATCATTTTAAAATAATTTTGGCACAAACCACTCTTGGGATATGCATCTGAAATCACGAAAGATTCTTTAAAAACTCACTGTTTTTAGATATCAAAGTCGTTCAAGATCATCAACCTTGGTACACTAGTAATGGTGAAAAGTTTATCAACAATGGCTCTTATGATAAGCAACAAGTCTGCGCCTATCTGCAGCCATTCTCACTCTATGAGTTAACAGAGGTAAAATAACAATTTCTTAGGGGTTCCTCTCTGTGACGTCCTCATTCGAAAGGAATTTTCTCATCCAACAGCAACAAATTCAGTCACAAAAACTAGAGACTCTGCATTATCACAATGCAGAAACTCCTCTATATCACCTGCACTTGGTTCGGTACCACAACCTGACAGAAACAAACAGGCTGACAGAACTATAATAATTAGTATGCGCTTAGCACTACATAAAAACATTTATATAGCATTAAAACATAAAGCATAAAAACAGTGTTTTCGTTAAACTGACTGATAAGTGAGTGAGTAGGGTTTAACATCCCACTCGACACAGTATGCAGGTAGGTCATTTCGGAGACGGCCTTTTCCAGGCAAAATGCACTTACATACATATAATAACAAAACAGTTAAGTTCAACCTTTACAACAACAGAACAGGAAGTTTAACCCTTACAGAAAAATCTAATACGAAACATAAAACACAGAAAGACCTAAACTTGAAAATGTAAGAACTCGCCATTATAATTGTGCATATGTAAGACAAATGGCAGTTCTAATAATCTTCGCTGTTATCTTCCAAACAGTCATCAATTTCATAATGCTGTCTGTTGGAGGACAGGGACAGCTGACTGATGAGACTGCCACCAGACTGGCTGATGTCACATCGCACGTTGTCACACATGATGATAGACACAGTTGGCGGCGTAGCATAGTGGTTAAAACGTTGGTCCTGGCCGGCGAACTTTCCCTATCCTGCGCTAGACTGATGGATGGCCGTGTGACCACTTTGTGGGTAAAGCATCCGCTGTCAGTCAGCCAACAAGGCCAACTCAGCCTGCCATCCCTCCAGGGTCAGTTAAACCTTGGTACAGCTGACTGGGGCTGCCTAGCCGGCCGCTGCGCTAGCCTGTGTCTACAGGTTGCACGCGGCGGCTGAGCGGCCAGTGGCCAGCGGTTCTGGTCAGTGACAAAGTGCATTAGAGGCGTGTATACGCGATGATGCGCTATACAAATTGACGATCTTTACCTTTTTTTACAGTCAGTCTGCCATCCCTCCAGGGTCAGTTAAACCTTGGTACAGCTGACTGGGGCTGCCTAGCCGGCCGCTGCGCTAGCCTGTGTCTACAGGCTGCACGCGGCGGCTGAGCGGCCAGTGGCCAGCGGTTCTGGTCAGTGACAAAGTGCATTAGAGGCGTGTATACGCGATGATGCGCTATACAAATTGACGATCTTTACCTTTTTTTACAGTCAGTCTGGTCTCTGCCATTAAGCACATCTGATTTGCTCACAACATACAATGCTATATAAATGTGTTCTGATTGATTGACCATAAAAAGTTGCCATACCCAACACAGCACGTGAAAAAACTAAGCTCAACGAACAAATTCATGGCTACATGAGCTGAACTATTCAAGTCGAGCAACATAATTCAACGATATGATACTAACTTGACGACTTCAATCATTTCAAGTCCAGCATATTGTAAGCATGTAAGAGAAATGAAAAGCCGCAACACTTCATTCGTGCCCTGAAATGCATACGGTACACACACATGATCCATGTCAACATTTACTTGCAGCATTGTAAGGGTTTAACGAAAGAAGAACAGAAGCCATTTAATTTAATAAACTCCAAAAAGAACAATCATACCCAGATTAACATCCAAATTATTTCCCTAACACTTTCTGCCAAGTAAATGAGCAGTCACGACTGCACACACATAGAGTTACCAAAGATTTAATATAATGCCACTTGTTATTGCAGAAATGATTAACTATCACGGAATGTGGTGTAATGTAAAAGAACACAAACACATGACTAATGCCATGTGAATATAATGCTTTGTAGGTAAATTTATACTGCCAGGTGTGACGTGTAGCAGTGTATAGTCGAACAACAGTTGATGCAGTATGTGTGTTGCTGAGATATCAGTAAAAAATCATAACTAAATGAATGAGTCTTCAATCGTGGTATCTTCCTCTACAAAAGGGTCACATGTGTGCGACTTCAGCTGAATGAGGTTTAGTTTAATGTCCAGTTAACACATCAGAGGTCGATAACATTACTTCTGAAAACTGCATTATCTCACTAATTACAGGTGCAATGATCCACGGCTGTTGGCTGTGGATGATGACAAACAGCTTTGCACACTACCCCCTGCTTCAACCAAATGGCTGACAAACACTAAGAAGGAGATATACCAGACTCACCTGCCATGAAAACCACCACCTCGGGACATTTGCCTTCCCACACTGCTACTGCCAGATGGGCTCCTCGTAGCAACAACAAATAACAACAGACAGGTGCAAATATCAGCATGACACTTGCTGGTGGTGTGGCGTAGTTGGTAACGCGTTTTGGCTGAAATGAAGTTACTCTACGCCGGGCCCGGTTAGTACTGCGATGGGTGACTGCCTGCTGGCAGGTAAACCATCTCGGTGCGAAGTCTGCCAGCTAGGTCGACTCAGCCTCCTACCCACCGTGGGACGGTAAAATGAGTAGTAACTCATTTACATGGGTTACGGAAGGTGGGGACCTTGGTACAGCTGACTGGGGTTGCCTAGCCGGCCGCTGCGCCAGACTATGTCTGCAGGCTGCACACGGTGGCCATGCAGAAGACGGCTCTGGTTAGTGACGAAAGCGCATTAGAGGCGTGTTTGCGACGATGCGCTACACAAATTGACGACCTTTACCTTCACCTTTACTTGCTACATGACTACAGACATACCTCGTAGATAGTCAAAGCACGTGCATCACGCATAAGCCTTTCACAAGGATGAGTCTTCAAATAACCCAGACCACCCATTATCTGCAAACACTCATTTGCAGCAGAGATCATTGCTTCTGATGCAAATACCTACAGCACGACAAACGGACATCAATATACCTATAAATATGTTCCATGACTCATACACCAGAAATAACATGAACACAATTAAGATGCCTTCGTGGATACAGTGAAGATCATTATAACTGACTACACCTGCAAATATTACCACAATACTGCTAGATATGACTAAATGTACCTCATGTACCTTACATTATATCTACATTAAACAAGAAATTTGAGCTAATGCTCACGAGATGCGAGAAAGCCCATAGCAGTTCCGGTTCAGTAGTTTAGCTGAAAAATGGGGTGTTCACGCTAACTTAATACACAAATACTACATTCTCTATCCGGATCAACAGATCGCATAACCATAGTTCTGTCGTGGCGCCACCTTGTAAATGATACAGACTTGTGTCGCAGCCCGAAATCGCCAAAAAAATCCATAAAACCCCCTATTTTGGCGTTCAAGGTCATTCAAAGTCACTGGATTCGGCGCCAATCGAGAGCCAGTGTACGACTTCCTATTAGTAATTAATAGTATCCTAGGCCCTATCTCGCACCGTTACTGAGATACAGCGACTTATTGGCAAAAAATCGCAAATTTTGCCCACCCCCCTCTCATTTAGCGCCCTCGTTCAGGGTGACCCCCTTCGAATTTATAGAAAAGCTTTACAGTTCCTGAAACTAGAGTCTTCCAGGCAGCCAATGGTGAAGATTTGGTGATCCTATCTTCCACCGTTGTTGACTGATCCACTCGTGTGATGGATAGATGAACGGACAGAATTGCGATGGCTAAGACGCGCTAAAAGCAGTAGCTGCTTTCGCGCGTAAACACAGGCAAGACACGGTGCACCTATGAATATGTCACTACCATCCAAATACTATGGCAGCAAAACCTATTTTGACATTCAAAATACATAAATACAACGTGGGCCATAAAAAACGTGCCACTTTACTTTTGTCCATATCTTCACCGATTATTGACCAATTTTCAAAATTCTTTCACTGGCACACTCTGCAGACAATTTGCAACAATGTGATTGTTATACATCCCACCACACGGTAAATGCATTTCTACACTACTTTGTGAAATATAAATGTAAGCAAGAACTAACGATAATAACAAAAATTTAGGTAAATGAAACAAGTAATTTCAGCAAAGCTCACGAGACGTGCGAAAGCCTATAGCAGTTCCTGTTCGCAAGTAATCGTATCTATCTCCATCCATTTCGTCGTAATTCACTCTTTTGAAGCCAAAAATCGCCAAAAAATCACGTTAAATCAATATTTTAGGGTTCAGGGTCATTCAAGGTCATCGATGTTGATAAGTCTAAAAAGCCTGTCACTGGTGCTTGTTATGATAAGCAGCATGTCTGTGCCTATCTGCAACCGTTTTCACGCTACACGAGATAATTGCTGTAAAATGACCATTTTTAGGGGGGTAGCTGTCTTTGACGCCTGCCTGCGCCGGCCTCCTTGAATCTAGGGGGTTGGAACTTGAACTGCTGAAATCTACGTTGAATGCTAAAAATTTCGCACGCCGGTTGTCTTGGTCTATCTCCAGCCATTTCGTCGCAATTTAGTGTTGAAATGCGCGCAGCATCCAAAAATTGCGAAAAAAATTCACTAAAAACCCCTTTTTGGGCATTCAAGATCGTTCAAGGTCATCGACGTTGATAAATCTCAAAAGCCTGTTACTAGTGCTTGTTACGATAAGCAGAATGTATGTACCTTTCTGCAACCATTTTCACATTATTCGAGCCAATAACGGCAAAATGACTTCTTTTTAAGGGGGGTACCCCTCTTTGACGCCCTCGTTCTAGGAGAACCCCTGCACCCAGTGGCACGAAATTTTGTCATGATAAACTGGACACCTTGGGGCAGCCCACAGTGAAGATATCGTGATCCTAGCTTGCACCGTTTTGATACAGATCACGAGTGTGACAGACGGACAGACGGACGGACGCCCAGACGATGACAAAGACGCGCGAAGCATTCTGCTTTCGCGCGTAAAAACGCTTCAGACCAACACTGCAAAGAATGATTCGTACGACACTAGTCTGTGTTATACCCACACAGTCTAGTGTCATACAGACCATTCACTGCAATGTTGGTTTTAAATGTTTTTTTTCAATTTTACCAAAATGTTTGTTTGTTATTATCATTATGTATGCATATTTCACTGATATTTCACAAGTTAGTGTAAAGATGCATTTACAGTGTGGTAGGATCACAGGCTGAACGGTAGTTCAAGCCATGTGTTAACGGCGACTTCTCTTTCTTATGGGGAATCCAAAAATTCAACCCCCCACAGAATCAAAACCCCTAACCCGACTGAGATAAAATTTGGCACAGTTGATTATGTCAGCGAGATGACCCCTCATGCAAAATTTCATGTAAATCTGCCCAAGGGGGAGCTTCTTGGCAAATAGGTGAAATATACGGAAAAATTTTTTTTATAGCTGTACATATACCTTTTTTTCAGAAACTCACCTACAGGTCAGACCCTTTGGCGGATTTTTGCGTGTGATGGATCAAACGATGCAGCCTCAGGCAAGGTTCAAACCTTTCAGGGTTAAAAAATTTGAAATTAATATCTAACGTATTTATTCAAAAGATTCCAAAAAATACAATAGTGCCTATGGGGAAGATTAAACAATTCTTTAAACGATCATAACTTTGGCTGTGTATAAAACGGAGTCGTAATTTTGGTTCTAGGGTATGGTTTTCGGGGATGGCGAATCTAACAGTGTCATTCAAATTTACCCAGGACTCTCCCTGATTGCCATGGCAACAAAATTTGAGACAAAATGGGCTATAAGTTGGCTTCTGCTAGAGATATCTGCGAGACCTTTGCGTCTATAGGGGGTTTTGGGGTTAGGCCATTGAATACTGCCAACAAAATTTTACCCCGACCAACCCTTGTTGCCATGGCAATGAAATTTGAGACAAAAGGACTACAATTCTCCAAGATCTTTGCATCTAATGGGAGGTTTTGGGGGACAGGCTATTGAATGAGGCCAACAGGCCAATCTAATTCCACCACAACCGACCCTTGTTGCCATTTGAATGTCACGTGACCCCAAACGGTCAAGATCATGATTGTAAAATATCTATAGCCCGATATCTCCATAACTGTTCAACTGTAGGAAAACTTTATTTTACTAATAAAACAGCAAATACAAATGTACAAAACAAAAGTTTATACACTTGTTAACGGCAACATTCAAGGACTTGCACATCGAAAACAGCAAAAATTACAAAAGGTGATATTATTCAGCAGCACACTGACACACAGTCAGTGTGATGCGAGCAATATAACCTTTTGTAATTTTTGCCGTTTTCGATGTGCAAGTCCTTAAAAATCCGCTGCCATGGTAAAACTCACTTGCGCAATTTATAGAGATTTAAATTAAACATCTAACCTCGCATATATAATATGTTGACTTGAGCTTCATAAATATATGAAATTAATTTGCAATTTCAAACGAAATGCAACATTACGTTATGTTAGGCAAAAATACTAGTTCCACAGGTGACATCATGAGCCTAGCCTAGAAACGTCATGCTTATTAATGGCTTAGCCGGTAACGTGATCAGTCTAGGCTAGGCCATTAATATTCATGATGTTTATTGGCTAGCGTGATGACATCACCTGGGACACCTACATGTCAATATGGCGACGTGCTTTCTACGTGATTTTTGTAGATCATTGATTTCAAAAATAATTTTCTCCATGTTCACAAAACACTGTGCACTAATATTACTGTCAAAATTATCAGAACATCATGTAATTTTAAGAAATGGATAAATTACATTACATTAATTCTGGTGTCTAGGGATCTTTAAATGTTGCCATTAACAAGTGTATAAACTTATGTTCTGTACATTTACATGTAATAACCACGTTATTGCAAATTGTCTGCAGAGGGTGCCAGTGAAATAATTTTGAAAATCGGTCAATAATTGGAGAAGATATAGACAAAAGTAAAGTGGCACGTGTTTTTGGCGCATTAGAGATCTTTTTCAGTATGCACTATATAAATTTACACTTTACTTACTTACTTACTTACCCTGTACATAACGTGTAGAGACTGTTTAATCCATACACAAATACAGTAACAAAATGGCACACATGTGATAAGTGTACACAACAAAAACTCACAGTTCGTGTGTACCTTGACAATAGCAGATTCAACAGCAGCATCGGGATGAACAACGCTGTCCAAAATTCCAGCCGTTACATACGCCATGCTTTCCATCACATACGCATCCATCTCAATCTTGGCGAGCTTTGACTGTGCAACAATTGCACAGTTCATTTTTCAGTCGATCATTTAAACGATCGATCCATCCAGCAATCACTTATTACGCCAAAAGGCACACGTACAAATTACAATACTATAAATCTCAGATCGCATCACTTGATTTTGTCATTAACCGCTTCTTTATGAAGCTTTTCAATACAAATAATATGGAAATCATAAAAGTTTGTCTAAGTTATTTTTCGTTCAAATTACCTAGTGTCCTCATTCCGATACGAGTAAACAAATTCACAGCCAGAACTAACGCGATTTGAGATTTTTCAGGTTTTTTCCCTGTTCGATGTTGCTCTCTTTACAGATAATTGCTCTACATGACAGTTCTTTGAGTCTAGCTCTATATTGTTGTTTTTTTTTTTTTTTTTTTTTTTTTTTTTTTTTTTTTTTTTTTTTTTTTTTTTTTTTTTGTCTACCAATGTCTGCTTGGTGAAATAAAGATTATCATAAAAAATATGTAGTGCTACAAAAATAAATCAATGACCGATGTGAAATTTAACAAGCAGCAAAAACATGTTGTAAAATCAATGACAGTATAATGCACTATTCACACTACCCATTTTCCTTCTCATCTGCAGTGTCAACACACAAAGTGTTTCCATGTATATTCCTATATTTAGTACATTTGAATGTTATCTTATTGTACATGATCAAGTAACATCCAAACAACCACAACAACAATAATCTATGAAGCCATCATCATGGTGCAACTATTAAGAGAGCACCTGGGATGTCCTCGTATTACGTGGATGAAAACCATTCAGCAGGATCTGAAATCCAGCGACCTCAATATGGACGACGCAGTTGACTTGGCTCAGAACCGTCCACTCTGGAGATTGATGTCTACGTTTGGCGCTACGCACTCTTAGTGGTGCTTGCCAGAAATGATGATGATGATGACCTCAGAGCACGTAACAAAATAAGTTAACTGCCAAAACTAAGCTGATCAATCGTGACCACAATGTCTTAAAAGAAGACATCTCATTACCTTGATGAGTTCAAAGTCGGTGAGAGGTCGACCAAACTGCTTCCGCCTGATCACATGTTCAACTGTTTGTGCTGTAACACCATTACAACATTAACAGGAAATTACAATGATGTACTGTACATACGAATGATATCACATATTCAATGTGCAGCTTCTATTACTGTCATGTCATACATATGAACTGCTTTAAATTAACAAGTTCCCTGTCACTGTTATCCCGAGTGCCCTTACAAGGGAGGCCAAAGCTCTCCATGTAAACTGTGACACAATCCGACTAGGTCTTCCTCAGATGTCTCCTCTCTCTAGTTCCCTTGCCATACATCACTTGACATTCTATTACTCTGCCATATGGCAGACTGAGTATGGCGGACAGCTGTCCCTTGTAATAAACACGCCGTGTACGTCCGAGTAAAAATGACAAAATCCAGCAGAGTGCAGTGTCCTTGATGCCAAAATGAGTGAAGAACCGGTGCAGCAGAACATTGTGGTCCAAGCAGTCGAATGCTGTGCTGAGATTGAGCAACGCAAGCAGTGTCACTTGTTGTCGATCGATGCTGGCGTAGACGTCCGACATCACCTTAAGTAGTGCTGTCTCTGTGCTGTGATGACGTCTGTCGGCTGACTGCAGCTGCAGCATCAGACCATGTTCATCGAGGTAGCTGACGAGTTGCCTCGCTACCACTCTCTCCACCAGCTTCGACAAGAACGACATGATGTTAATATAAAAAACAGAAATAAGAGAGTTCGCCAACAATTACAGGGTGGTCCAAAAAAACCGCACAAAGTTAATGACACCATAATTTTGCGACCATACGTCATAGCGTCATGTGGTTTTCAGCAAAATGTTCCAAAAGAAATTTCTTACGTGACTACCTTGTGAAATGCAGTGGTCACAGTTTGACCATTGACAACAATGAATTCATACTGGGTAGTGCATGCATCAGCTCAGAAAATTACTGAAACCACAAAATCACTGAAAATCTGTTGCTTTGTCTTTATTTTAAAACTGTACTGGTAAGTCGACAAACTGAAATGATACATCAACAGCGAGTGGGCCGCTTGAGTCATGCAGTTACTGAACGTGCTGTTGGCAAATGGTGTCAATGTCTACCGCTTGC